>Ga0209417_1000338_pt1 | contig 119121 bp, 113 predicted proteins | sample RifGroF2_FD_184002 | JGI IMG/M metagenome (GOLD analysis project Ga0209417, IMG submission 184002) | Groundwater microbial communities from Rifle, Colorado, USA - Groundwater F2 (SPAdes) (version 2) | ecosystem: Environmental > Aquatic > Deep subsurface > Groundwater | place: Rifle, Colorado... | reverse complement strand
TGCACCCTCTGGAAAAATACACCCCCTATTCACTCTTTTGAAAATTAAAATAAATTTGTATTTTTGGATTTTTCAATGAGCTTACAGGCGGGTGTGCTCTGCTCATGCAGGGCACACGCGACCAAAAAAATGCACTTGCAGCACGAGGTTATTGGCAGGCTTTTCAGAAGGTCAAAATGAGTGTTTCAGAGATTTTTGAAAATCAGGATTCCGGCAAAATAGTTACGAGAGATCTTTCCGTCTGGCACCAGGAGATGTTTATGCCTTGTGTTATGGCTGGAATTATAAAACCCTCTGATATTGTAGGATATCGCAACAGTCAGGTCTATATCAGAAATTCAATGCATACTCCTCTCAACCACGATGCTTTACCAGATGCTATGACAACTTTATTTGAACTCCTCAGAGAGGAAAAAGATGCTTCGGTAAGAGCCGTATTGGGGCATTTCCTGTTTACCTATATTCACCCGTTTATGGACGGAAACGGCCGTATAGGGCGATTCTTGATGAATGTAATGTTTGCATCGGGTGGTTACGATTGGGTTATCATACCCGTTGATAAAAGAGATGCATACATGAATGCTTTGGAGAAAGCCAGTGTCCAAGGCGACATCAAGCCTTTTGCTAAGTTTATTTCGTCGTTAACGTGATTTGTTTTTAATATATTTGTCTAACCAAATCACCTAAACAAAATCTTATGTCAAATCAGTATGTACTTACGCTCGATGAGGGAACTACGAGTGCAAGGGCCATTCTTTTCAACAAGAAGGGGCAGATTGTTGCTTCCAGCCAGAAGGAGTTCAGACAAATCTATCCGAGACCGGGATGGATAGAACATGATCCTGCAGAGATCTGGGATTCTCAGATAGAGTCGGCCCGGCAAGTCATGGAGGAGGCATCAAAATACAGTGCTTCCATGGCGTGTATCGGCATTACAAATCAGCGAGAAACAACCGTAGTCTGGGACAGATCAACAGGTGAACCAATTTATAATGCAATTGTATGGCAGGACCGCCGGACGTCGGAATATTGCGACGAACTCAATAGTGGTAAATGGGCAGAAATAATTAAGTTCAGGACAGGTCTGGTTATTGATTCATATTTTTCGGTAACCAAACTCCGGTGGATACTCAATAATGTAGAGGGGGCAATGAAGAGGGCAAGAGCCGGGGAGCTTGCTTTCGGAACCATAGACAGCTGGCTGGTATGGAAGCTGACCAATGGTAAAAAGCATATAACAGATGTTAGCAATGCCAGCCGGACAATGATGTTCAACATTAGAACATTGGAATGGGATAATGAGTTGCTGGAATTGTTCGGGATACCCAAAGAGGTTTTGCCTGAAGTAAAGTCATCTTCTGAGATATACGGGTATACAGCAAAAGAGCTTTTTGATGTTGCAATTCCTATCTCCGGCATAGCCGGTGACCAACAAGCGGCCACTTTCGGACAGATGTGCTTTGAAAAAGGAACAGTCAAGAATACATACGGCACCGGGTGTTTTATGCTTTGCAATACCGGTAAGGAGATTGTAAGCTCAAACAACAACATGCTTACAACCATAGGCTGGCAGATAAACGGGGAGACAACATACGCAATAGAGGGCAGTATCTTTACAGGGGGTTCGGTGGTACAATGGCTGCGCGACGAGCTGGGTATAATAAAATCCTCTTCGGAGGTTGAAGAGCTGGCCGGCAGGGTTCCCGACAATGGAGGGGTCTATCTTGTTCCAGCACATACTGGTCTGGGTGCTCCTCATTGGGATCAATATGCAAGGGGTACAATCATTGGCCTGACAAGAGGCTCTAATGCAGCAAATATAGCTCGCGCAGCCCTGGAGGGGATAGCATTCCAGACTTATGACGTGTTGCAGGCAATGCAGGAAGATCTTGGCTCTCCAATCAAGGAACTTAGGGTAGATGGTGGTGCGGCAGTCAATAATCTGTTGATGCAGTTTCAGGCCGATATCCTCGGAATTCCGGTATATCGATCTGCTATTTCCGAAACAACCGCATTGGGAGCAGCTTATCTTGCAGGTTTAGCTGTGGGTTTCTGGAAAGATCTCGATGAAATAAAAGAACAGAAAGCCTATGACCGGTGTTTCTCCCGGGAACTTGATATCCCCTCAATTGAGAGACTTTTAAAAGGTTGGACAAAGGCACTATCAAGGGCCAAAAACTGGATAGAACCGGAAAATGAGTAAAACAGAATTAGATTAATAAAACTAAAAACTTCTTAAAAATGGGAGAATTTTATGCAGAACTTATCGGAACAATGGTTCTGATACTTTTAGGCGATGGTGTGGTTGCCAATGTTTGTTTGAAAGGGTCGAAGGCCTATAACGGAGGTTGGATAGTAATTGCATTGGGCTGGGGTCTTGCTGTATTTACAGGTGTTATTATTGCCGGCCCGTATTCCGGGGCTCACCTGAATCCTGCAGTTACACTCGGACTTGCCATTGCCGGGAAATTTGCATGGGTCAAGGTCGGGCTATTTATTGTTGCCCAGTTGCTGGGTGCTGCATTAGGGGCACTTCTTGTATGGATTTTCTTCAGACATCATTTCAATCAGACAGAAGACAAAGAGACAATTTTTGCATGTTTTGCCACCAAGCCTGCCATTCGCAAGATTCCGAGTAATTTCTTCTGTGAGGTTGTTGGAACATTCGTACTTGTTTTTGTTGTCTTTTATGTTGAGGGAGCAGGAATTACCTGCAAAACGATCCCTGATCTTAAGATTGGGCTCGGAAGTGTAGGTGCGCTACCTATAGCGTTGGTGGTCACTGCAATCGGCTTATCTCTGGGGGGTGTGACAGGATATGCAATAAATCCTGCCCGTGACCTTGCCCCAAGGTTCATTCACTCAATCGTTCCTATAAAACATAAGGGAGGCAGTGACTGGGGATACGCTTTTGTACCGGTTTTGGCTCCTATCGTTGGTGCTGCAATAGCTGCCGGAATGTATCTTGTTTTAAGCTACTAACGGCTTTGGCAGAGTTTAGTAGGCAGAGTGGTTAGTAAATGATTGACTAGTAGGCGAATACGCACACATCTCATATTCAGCGAAGTGCTAATCCCTCTGGCAGAGTCACCTTGCAATAACAACTACGGGATTATCAAGATCACCAAGGGATTCTATAATTTTTGCAAGTTTTGGTGATACTTTATGAGTTCCTTTCCATTTCAACAACTCTTCCACCGTATAGATGGTTATCAGCTCTCCTTTTGAAGAGATTGAACTCGGCCAGAAAGGAGGTCCACTCAAAATATCTTCATTGATACCGGGCATACTCATCTCCGGCTGGTTGAGAAGGGTAAAATATCCGGTTTTCTTATTGAAAAGGGCATAACAATCTGTTTGAGAGATACTTTTCACAGTACCATTTTTTAAGGTATAAACTTTTTCATAAGGCTCATGGGCAAAAACTTTGAGCTCGAACAATAGGTATAGATAACCTTCACTCTCCTTAGGAGTCCTGAGAAGAGAAGCTTGCTTTTCTTTATTGGTTTTTCCAAAATGAATGATGTATGCTGACTGGAGCTTAAGATCCGGAGAGAGGGAAAAAATCGTATCGTTATATGAAAATACCACTCTTGCAGAATCTTTATATCTGTATATATTGGTCCCCATCCCAACAAAAACCATATCTTTCATTGATGGTGGCAGCTTGTCTTTGTCTGATTGTTGAATATCAATCAGATATTTTTGATTCTGCTGGGTTATAGGCATAAGATATTTTATGGAGTCGGATGGATTAAAAATCAGGACAGAATATTCCGGAATACTTTTGTCGTAGGCATCAATAATAGCTGCGTAAGTACTGTCGTTTAGATATATAGCCGGATAGACGGTAAAATTGTCTCCCTGGGGTATTGAAAATCTGCCAAGATATTTTCCATTGCCGTCATATTGTATAATATCTCTATTTGACATGTACACATTTATATAACCGCTTCCAGGGAGAATATCATAGTTATACAGACTCGTATATTCCTCCGGGCCGCGTCCCTGTCTATTGAAAGTCCGCAGATAATGTCCGTCGGAATCAAAAATAATAATCCGGTTTTTTTGTCGAAAACATAAATTTGCCCGTTTTCGTAATTGATTTTTGTTACATTTCCCAGTAGAGAACTGTCTGATGTCTCAAGTGGTATATATCTTATATCTGAGACAATATCGCCTATATTCACAATTTTACCGCTTCCCACACTTGCTTCAAGATCAATAATATTTACAGCTTTCTTATTGTTATCCCATGAGCAGGCAGGGACAAGTAGAATAAAGGCAGCAGATAACAATGCAGTTATGGCATCAACTCGCTTCATAACATATATGATTATTTGGTAATTGTTTGAATTTCTTCAAATTCAGTGCCAGACAAGTAAACCGATATTGGAGTATGTTTGTTTTAAATTATCTTTAATTTTTATTTAAAAACATTTTACTATGAACCAATTAAAATTTTCCGTTTCGGTTCTGTTTCTTCTGTTGTCGACATTTGCTCAGGCTCAGACAACCAAAGAAGAATTTCTGAGCGACGTCAATCATGCAAGCGGTATATATCAGATATACAAATATGTACCCACTCCTGCCACCCCTGCCCCCAAAGGTTATGAGCCATTTTACATAAGTCATTACGGGCGTCATGGTTCCCGCTGGATACATACCCCCGAAACTTATGCTTATCCGCTGAATGTTCTGAATGAAGCACATAAGGCCGGCAAACTTTCGGCTTTGGGAGAGAGTCTATACGAAAGAGTTTCTCTGGCAGCTAAAGATGCCGAAGGGCGATATGGTGACCTTACTCCGCTTGGAGTGAGAGAGCACCGCGAAATTGCAGAGCGGATGTTCCGCTCATTTCCAGAAGTGTTTTCTACAAAAAAAGGACGTAAATGCTACATTTACAGCCGCTCGACAGTTGTTCCCAGATGTATTTTAAGTATGGCTGCCAATAACGAAAGACTTAAGGAGTTGAATCCTGAAATTGAGATTACAAGAGATGCTGCGGCAAGATTTACATATCTCAATAACAGCTATGCGAATGTAAAAAGGGATTCTGTATATGCCATTCGCGACAATTTCATTAAAAAGCATTTAGACACAGAGCGTTTTATCAACTCTTTGTTTACCGACAAGGCATATGTAAAAGATCATGTTAGCGATCCCGTAACTTTCATTCGCAATATACATTTGATTTCCGGTGACCTGCCCGATGTTGATCATCTTAAAATATCCATGGCTGACCTCTTCACATCAGACGATCACTTTACCCTGTGGCAGGCTCTTAATATGTCTTCTTATTACAATGTGGGCCCCTCCGCTGTCAACGGCAAGGTTGCAATGGACAGTTCTAAACTATTGCTGAGAGAAATCCTGGAATGTGCCGACAATGCTGTCAAAACCGGCAACAGATCTGCCGATCTGCGATTTGGCCACGACACTTATATAATTCCATTGCTAGCCCTCCTGGATATCAAGGGGATGAATAATCGGGAGAGTGTCCCTGAAAATATCTATGCAGTCTGGAGTGACTTCAAAGTTAGCCCAATGGGGGCCAATCTGCAGATTATTTTTTACAGGAATGGCAAAACAGGCGACGTGGTAGTAAAACTCCTGCACTGTGAAAAAGAAGTGGAAATTCCGGTTAAAACCGATATCGCTCCTTATTATCACTGGAAAGATTTTAAAGCCTATTATCAGAGCGTACTACGCTAGGTTTCATCCTTTGTTGTACGAACAAGACCAATGCCTGCAATGAAAAACACCAACCCAAGCACTCCGTAAATTATGAGCCCTTTAGTACTGTGTGTACTACTTGAGTTGCTCATAAAAAGGACAGCAGCATAGATGAGACCCGCTATCCCCAGGACAGTAAGTAACGCCCCAAAGATTCTTTTAATGTTCATAAGATTGTCATTTAAACAGATATATCCCGCAGGAAATCCAATAAACCGAACAGTCTTAGCAGCCAGATGATAATTATAATCACAACCACGATGTTCAGGATTTTCTTGATTTTGATATCCATGGGAATGAATGTGTTTACAAGCCATAGGGCTACACCTGCAATAATTAAAACGATTAAGACAGTTAATAGTGGCATAATATTTATTTTTTAGTACGTATCAAAGTTAGCCTGCCACAAATTTTTAGTGTTACATAATATTGATGAAATGTTATATAATTCTATTCACTATATTTACGTCCGGAAAAACTTACTGCTATATAAACTTCACATTACTTCTTTATGGGTAAAAAAATTAAGCTTGCTCTGCCCTGGCAGATTCTGATTGGGATTTGCCTGGGCATTTTGTTAGGGTTATTTGGACATGAGTACACTGTTTACACAAAGTGGTTGGGAGATCTCTTTTTGAGAGGGCTTCAGATGGTGATAATCCCATTGGTATTCAGCGCATTGGTAATGGGTGTTTCAAGTATTGGAGAGACTAAGGATTTAGGCCGGATTGCCGGCAAAACATTTGCCTATTACATTATTACGACTCTTATTGCATGTGTGTTAGGCCTGCTTCTTGTAAACACATTCGAACCCGGAGTGGGGGTTGATTTACAATTAAAAGAGACAGTTACAAATGTTGCCAGTACTGAAGTTTCTTTTATTGACCAGATTGTGGCCATTGTGCCAAATAATATCGTACGGGCAATGGCTGACGGAAGCATGCTGCCAGTAATATTCTTTGCAATCCTGTTTGGATTTTTCATAACCACATCAACAAACAAAACCCGAACACTTTTAACCGATATGTTTAACGGGTTATATGAGGTTATGATAAAAATAACATTTCTTGTTATCCGTTTTGCTCCTTTTGGATTATTTGGCGTAGTCTCTTCTATGGTCGGAGCTCAGGCCGGAAACCCGGAAGCATTGAAAATTATGTTTACCAGCCTGGGTATATATTCAGCAATTATTGCCGGTGGTTGTCTGATTCAGGGCCTTGGCATATTACCTGCCATATTTTTATTATTTACCCGAAAGAATCCGTTCAAATTCATGGAACAGATGGGAACAGGCTTGATGACCACTTTTTTCACGGCCTCTTCTGCTGCATCGTTGCCAATAACCCTAAGGGATATACAGGAAAAAAGCAATGTCTCGCGCAAAATAGCCGGATTTTGCCTGCCACTGGGAAATACAGTAAACATGAATGGAACTGCTTTATTTGAAAGTGTAACCGCTTTATTCATTGCTCAGGCTTATGGTATTGACCTTACATTGGGTCAGCAGATTGTGGTAGTTGTTACAAGCCTTCTGGCTGCTATTGGTACTGCTGGCATTCCGCTTGCGGGTTTAGTTATGCTTGCTGTTGTACTGAGAGCTGTCGGGCTTCCTCTGGAAGGGATAGGGCTTGTACTTGTTGTGCAGCAACCGCTTGATATGATTCGTTCTGCAGTTAACGTATGGGGCGACCTTACCGGTGCTGCCATTGTTGCCAAAAGTGAAGGAGAAAAATTAACTATATAACACTATGCCCTGTCAATTCATTTGCCCCGCCTGCGGAGCCCGTTACCCGACAGATAGAGCCATCTGGCGATGTGAGTGCGGCAACTATCTTGATCTTGATTATATGCCAGTATTGGACAGGAACTTGTTGCCCGATGAAAAAAGCTTCTGGCGATACAGACAGGTACTTCCTTTAGAAGATTTCCAATCTGCAATATCCTTCAACGAGGGATTCACCCCACTGGTCCCTATGGATTTCCGGGGAATGTCTGTACTTGGCAAACTTGATTTTATGTTACCAACAGGGTCGTTCAAGGACCGAGGTGCCGCAATAATGATAAGTAAATGCAAAGAATTGGGGATTAAAGAGATCGTAGAAGATTCCTCAGGAAATTCGGCATGTGCCATTGCTGCATATTGTGCAAGGGCAAAAATTAAGGCACATATTTACATGCCGGCAGGAAACTCATCGGCCAAATCTTTCCAGGTGCGTGCCTATGGTGCTGAATTACATCTTATCGAAGGTAATCGTATTGATTGTGCCAATGCTGCTATTGAAGGGGCAACCAAAAGTTACTACGCTGCCCATGCATGGAACCCATATTTTTTACATGGCACCAAAACAGCCATTTATGAGATAGTTGAACAGATGAACTGGAATGCTCCTGATTATTACTTTGTCCCGGTAGGAAGTGGTTCTCAGATTATTGGAGCCTATCTTGGACTTCAGGAGATGAAGCTAGCGGGCATTATTGACCATATGCCAAAATTAATGGCAGTACAAAGCAATAAGTGCTCTCCCCTTAAAGACTTCATAGAAGGAAAGGAGACACCAATAAGTTCAAGCAATCCCTCAATCGCAGAAGGAATTGCCATCCATAGGCCTGTCAGACTTAAACAGATAATAGATGTTGTTCAAAAGACAGGTGGTGAGTTTGTAACTGTAGATGATACAGAAATCATTGAAGCATTGAAAGCCTCATTCTTACAGGGTATTTATATTGAACCTACCTCTGCTGCTGCTGTTGCTGCAATTAAACAGTATGAAGGCAAAATCCAGAAAGATGAGAAAATAGTTGTCTCCCTCACTGGAAGTGGATTAAAGGCATCATCAAAAATCAACGATTTGCTTTCTGAATAAAAAAAACTCCAATACCTACAGAAACTGTAATAAGTACATCCAGAAAATCCGACATCCTGGAGGCGAAAAGCATCCAGATACATATGATGATACCCAGTATTGCAGAGAAATGACCATAACGCAATACAAAGGTGGCTTTACTTGGTTTGTTGACTCGTCTGAACTTTATAAGAGCGGCAGAAATCGTGGCAAAGATGAACACTTTGCTAATGACACTTATGGTTAACGCATATATAAAAGTTCCGGTTACTGAAACCAGTATTGTCACGACCGCATAAAGGACAAGACTTATGTATGGAACAGCTGTTTTATCATGAGTTTTTGCAAATATTGCCGGGAACTGACCTGCCTCTCCAAATGCAAAAGGGAGTCTTGACCCTGCCAGCATGTTTGCATTGAGTGTACCACCTATACAAATAACTGCCCCAACCGTAATCAGCAACCCCCCGGCAGGTCCTAAGAAATTATGAGCTGCGTCGGCAATAGGCTTAGTTGAATCTGCAAGTTGAGGGAATGTCCCGATGCATACTATCTGGATTAAAGAATAGAAAACACCCACGAACAGCGTTGTGACGAGCAGGGCAAAAGGAATATCCTTTTGAGGGTCCGACATTTCGCCAGTGTTAATGACTGCTGCCTCAAATCCTGTAAAAGCAAAGACAAATACCAAAATGGCCGATGAGAAACCGGTTATGTCAGGAGATGTACGGTCAAAATCAAGCAAGGTTGAATCCAGCATAAATAATCCCGCAACAATGAATATCAATAACGGAACCAGCTTTGCCACACCCAGAAAATTATTGAGTCTTGAGCTGCTTCTTACCCCTTTGTAATTTACGAAGAAAATAAAGGCTGTGAATAGAACAATGGTTGCATTTCTTATTAGCTGGTTGTTGAATGCTTCATTCAGATAACTCAGATAGTCGACCAGCAGATTTACAAGAGCAGCATAGGCTGCAATCCTGGAAACCAGGGCCAGCCATCCTATTATGTATCCGGGAAATTTTCCGAAAGCTTCCAGTGTATACAAATAGGGACCTCCGGTTTTATTAAACTGACTGGCAACTTCAGAAAAATTCAACGTTATAACAGTCACCAGAACACCACAAACCATTATTGCCAGAATGCTATATACCCCTGCATGGTTAAAAATTACCGAAGGCAGCCCAAAAATTCCTGCTCCAATTACAGTATTAATCATGAGCAGGACAAGATCCCACCTTTTAATTTCCCGTTTTAGCATGGTCTGTATGGTTTTAAATATTTGTTAAAATTACAAAATCAATTTATAACTTTGTTACAATCGCAGGCTCGGTAATAACAAGAAAAAATTAATATTATGAAGCGAATTTTTATTTTCCTGACACTTCTCTTTGTCTTTATTGCAGGAACATCAAATGCTCAGACCGTTTCACGCAAAATCACAGATTCATTTAACCCTTCTACCGTTAGGAACTTATATGAAATTACCATACACGTTCCTCTTGATGAGGCAAAACAGCTTGCTTTGGCAAAGCTCATAGAAGAAGAGGACGCATACTTCGTAAATATTCTCAGGAAGGAGATATACATAAGCATACCATCAGGAAATGTATTGAAAAAATTACATGAAGAGAATCTGAGGAAAGTTCTCAACGATGAGGAGCTTGACCAGTATTACCGCGGAATATGCGATGATCAGGCCGAAGCGAAGGCTGTTGAAATGAGAGAGAAGACTAAAGTTCTTCTTAATACTTCTTACGAGGAGGGCAAATTCGTCTTTGCTTCCTTCTATAAAATTTTTCTCCTGTCCGAAGTGGCAAAGATCAATTATGCAGGTCAGCCAAAAATCCTTGAGTCAGAAATCAATCGAATAACAGAGGAAGAACTGAATGTCTTGAGGGAAAAGTGTGGAATATCATTTGATAAAAACCTCAATGCGAGCAGGGTGTGGAAGTTCAAGACAAATACTCCTTACAGATAAAATCCTAATAAGCATGAACACAAATAATTTAAGTAAATACATCATAGGTCTTGGCACTGTTGCTTGTACCAGCACCATATGGCCTCTCTTATGTTCTGCCCAGGATCAGAATACATCCGGAAATAATTCCAAAAAACCAAATGTATTGTTCATTGCAATAGACGATCTAAGGCCGGTCATATCTGTTTATGGAGATAATATGGCCCGTACTCCCAATTTCAAGCGTCTCGCAAAGTACGGGGTCACCTTTACCAACAACTACTGTCAGTTTGCACTCAGCGGACCAACAAGGGCGAGCCTGCTAACTGGTGTTCGTCCGGATAATACCGGAGTGTGGTCGCTGCAGGGAAATTTCAGAACTAATAATCCATCTCTGGTGACCCTCCCTGAACTTTTCAAAAAAAACGGGTATGAAACTGTTGGAATGGGCAAAATATATCACCCTTTGGATGACAGGAACTATAGGGACGACCCGCAATCGTGGAGCATACCATATATTAAGACACCTGCTCCTACTTATGTTATTTCCAATGGGAGAAAGGCGACAGAATGTGCAGATGTTCCGGATAATGCATACGAAGACGGAATTATTGCAGAAAAGGGTGTTGAGATGATTAAAAGCTTTGCTGAAACTGGCAAATCATTCTTTCTTGCCATTGGCTTCAAAAAACCACACGCACCATATGTTGCTCCAAAAAAATACTGGGACATGTATGATAGAGACAAAATGCCTTTGGCAGAATATCAGGATGTCACCTCCGATCCTGTAGTTTATGCATATCACCCTTCAAACGAACTTAAGGTCTATTCCGATATACCTCCTTTCCACAGCTACGAAGACACAAAACATTTGGATGTAGCAACTCAGCGCAGAGTGATACATGCATACTATGCTTGCGTTTCTTATGTAGATGCCCAGTTGGGAAAACTTCTGGATGCTCTTGAGGAGAAGGGAATGGCAGAAAACACAATAATTGTTCTGTGGAGCGACCATGGATATCATCTTGGAGATCATGGCTTATGGAACAAAAACAGCAACTTTGAGACAGCTACACGAACTGTAATGTTGATCAGTGCCCCGGGTATGAAGAGAGGAGCCTATACCAGCAACGTTACTGAGTTTGTAGACATCTTTCCAACACTGTGCGAGTTAACCGGAGTTAAGGCTCCTACATATCTTGACGGACACAGTCTTGTGCCTGTTCTTCAAGAACCTTCGAAAAAGGTAGCCGGATATGCATTCGGACAATACAACAGAGGCCAGGTAAACGGTTATTCTATAAGAAGTTCCCGCTACAGAATGGTAGAGTGGGTAAAGGATTTCAGGACATATCTTCCTTTTGACGGCAAAGAGATAATGGGAGTGGAACTTTACGATTATGAAAACGACCCGCTGGAGACCAGAAACGAAGCTGGGAATCCTTTATATAAAAAGGTTCTGGAAAAGCTACAGAAAGAGCTTCATCTGTTTTATAAGATGCAATACAAGAAAAGCAGGATTTTCAATACTTATAAACTTTTCCCTGTAGAGGAGAATTCTCTGGAGGGCTACGACAACTTCTCATAATGAATACTATGAAAAACCTGACCATAATTTTCATTCTGATTATTGCCACATCCTGTAATCAGAAGCAGCCGGATATTTCAAAAATACTTGCACAGGGCACCTGGGTGGACCTTACATGGGATTTTGAGGAGAGTACCGTTTACTGGCCCACAAATGTGCCGTTCAAACACGACACTGTCTTTTTTGGCATTAATGACAATGGCTACTTCTACTCCTCATTCAAGTATTCTGCTGAGGAGCACGGAGGCACCCATTTTGATGCTCCTCTCCATTTTGCTCAGGGCGGTCGTTCTATAGAACAGATTAATGTCGATGAGCTTACCGGAGCTGCCATTGTGGTAGATGTAACAGCTAAGTCGGCACAGAATCCTGACTATCTCGTAACCATAGATGACTTCATCCTATGGGAAAAAGCAAACGGGCAAATACCGGAACAATCTATAATATTGCTGAATACAGGTTTTGGCAAGTATTGGCAGGATCATCTGCAGTATACCGGCACGCTCAAATCCGGTGTTGAAGGGGTAGAAGAGCTCCATTTCCCCGGACTGGACCCCGAAGCAGCAAACTGGCTTGTTAGCGAGCGGAAGATTAAGGCAGTAGGGATTGACACCCCTAGCATCGATTTTGGTCAATCAAAGGATTTCAGAACCCACAGGTGTCTTTGCAGCAATAATATTACAGCATACGAAAACATAGCAAATCTTGAAAAGCTTCCCGCCAAAGGTGCATACATTGTAGCTGCCCCAATGAAGATAAAGGGTGGCAGTGGTTCTCCATTAAGGCTACTTGCCTGGGTACCTACTTTAGCAGAATGAATCCCCTTTGATAAGAACAACGCAATTTGGAGTATAATCCAGCATCGCGTTTATCAGAAAACATCCGTCGTATTTTTTAATATCGTCTACTCTTATATCTCTCTCTTTTATCCTCCCCTCTCTTAAAAGAGATTGCCTCTTTACTCCGTTCAGTAAAAAGGTAGACGGGGTGAACAAATCCTCTCCCTGTGCAAATACTACGTTGGTATATGATGTATCGGTCACATAACCATCTTTTATAATAAGTAAGTCATCACAATCTGTTTTAAGGCTGAGCAGCGCCTCTATTGCAGAACGATTCTCATATTTGAACCGATAGTCAATGCCCTCTCCATCTACTATCCTGAGTCTCTTTATTGTCCTTGGAACATATTGATCTATACTGAACTCTTCAATATCTTTTGAATACACCACCCTAAGTTTGTATGTTCCCTTTGTCAGACTAATATCTACCGGCACCAACATGTCAAAAGGTAATGATTTTTTAACTCCAAAATGAAAAAGTATTGTCTCCTTTGCCCTTTTTTTATGGAGGTCAAGATTGCATAGCTGCCCGTTTTCAACTCTGATTGTCTCAATAAATCTCATAATCTCGTTTGTGGAAGATAAATTTTTTCTATTAGCTCCTCATATTCATCACTGCATTTGCTGTTAACCGTTATCCCGCCACCACTCCTGTAAAAGAGCTTCCCCGATTCATCACGCTCGATATACCTTATCAACACAGCCGAGTCAAGAACCCTACCATCATAGTATCCGCATATGCCTGTATAAAAGCCCCTCTTTTCTCCCTCTGCTTCTGAAATAATACTAATAGTGGATGGTTTGGGAGCCCCTGATATTGACCCTGCAGGAAGAAGGGAGAAAATTGTATCGCCAAGACGCTTGCAGTTACCCTCATAAAGCCTTCCCCTAATCTCAGAACTAACCTGCAGTATCTCATTGCGGTTGGTTTCAATTTTCTCTATATAACGGAACCTCTCCACCCACACACTCTCCGAAACCATTCCCAGGTCGTTCCTTATAAGATCTACAATTGTATTATGTTCGCAACTCTCCTTGTAATCGTTCATGATTATCTCCTCTGCATCAGGTAAAGATGCATCTATGGTTCCCTTCATGGGAAAAGAAGATATTATGCCATTCTCAATTCTGACAAAACGCTCAGGCGAGAAAGAGACAAAGTGGTCACCTGCACAAAATCCAAATGGAGAATTTGCAGATAACATTATCTCTCTGATTTCAAGTGATGTTTCTATCTCTGTCCTTGCGGTAAGGTTCAGCAGATAGGAGTCGCCTCTTATTAACCCATCCATAACAACATTGAATTTTGATTCATAAGTTGCGTATGAAACGGTGTCAATTATTTTCAAAGCGGATTTGTCAATTGTAATATCTGAATCGGTATAGTTTCTCACAGCTCCGAAACGGAACAGGATATCATTCTGATTCATTGGCTCCTCAACAAATATCCCCCTCTCCAACTCATAATCCACTGCAAAGAGGAAGGGCCGGTAATTCGAACCTGAGCTGTTCATGAGCTCTCTGACTTCATATGCAGATATGTACCTGCTCATATTTTTTTACGCAAATGTAACTATATTATATATTTTTGCTCAATGAAGAGAATCCTGCTGATAGATAATTACGATTCGTTCGTCTACAACATTTTTCACCTTGTAAAAAAGGTAACTGAATCAAGGGTGGATATTGTCTTAAACGATCATATTCCATTTGATGCAATGGATAATTACAGTCATATAATACTCTCTCCCGGTCCTGGTTTGCCCGAAGATGCAGGAGATCTGCTTAAGGCAATCGAATGTTTTAAAACCAGCCATTCTATACTGGGTATTTGTCTTGGCCATCAGGCAATAGCCTGCCATTTTGGAGCAATTCTGTATAACCTCACTCATCCTCTGCACGGGCATAAGTCTATGATAAACATAACTGAGAAAAGCGACCCTCTGCTTGGGAGTATTGTGGACAAAAACGGAAGGTCCGCGGAAATAAAAGCCGGATTGTACCACTCATGGGCAGTCTCTCCTGAATCTTTACCAAAAGAGCTTATAGTGGGGTCTGTAAATGAAGAGGGTATTATTATGTCGCTCTTTCATAAGGAGCTTAAGTTGTTTGGACTTCAGTTTCATCCGGAGTCAGTGATTTCCGGTTATGGTGAGGAAATTATATCTAACTGGCTGAAATTATAGCTCTGTAAATTCCTGTGACACCTTCTGAAACCTTACTACTGTCGAATCTGCTTTTTACAAGTTGAAATGCATTTTCTCCGTGTCTGGTTGCTTTCTCCCTATCCCGGCAATATTCAAGTATCCTTTCTGAGATCCCTGATACATCTCCGAATGCAGCGATTGATCCATTTACTCCATCACTGATAATTTCACTCGTACCATCGGTGGGTGTCACAACTAATGCCTTTTTCATGGCCATTGCCTCAAGCAAAGAGATTGACAAACCTTCCCACAGGCTTGGCTGACAAAATACATCCATAGAACTCAGCAGGTCGGGAATGTCTTTCCGGAACCCATCTGTGTATATTACTTCTGCTAATATCTGTTTATCTATATATTGCATTACCTGCTCCTTAAGGTCCCCATCTCCTATTATAAGTGCCTTGATTCTCTGGTCGGCTGCATGTGCCAATTCCACTGCCTTGATAATTGTCACAGGGTCCTTTTGTATTGTAATTCTTCCGATAAAACCAACCACGAAATCATCCGGAAGTATTCCAAACTCCTCTCTTATATTGCTGTATGAACTGTAGGGATTGAATTTACCGAAACTTATACCGTTCTCTATTACTGTTGCATTGTTGAGACCAAATGCCTTCACGCCTGTTATCCTGTTGCTTTCAGAAACGCAAATAACCTTACGGCTAAGCAGACAAATCAACTTCTCTACAAGTATTCTTAATGTTTTGCTCAAAACAGACTGATCCTGATGAAAGCTCCATCCGTGCACTGTATATACCATTGGAATTTTCATGAGCCTGGCAATCAGAAGCATATTGGAAGCAGCTCTGCTACCATGCGAATGGATTATCTCTATCTTCTCCTTGAGAAGTATCTCTTTTATCCCTTTTAATGCTCTTATATCAAATGGGTATTTTGTTTCCATTACATAGCATTTGACACCTGCTTCTCTCAGATAATCTATCATATGCCCTGGTGTAAAAGCCAGAACCACAGGAGAAACATCAGGTCCAAATCCAGAGATCAGGTCTATCAGGTGCGATTCTCCTCCACCAATTTGTCCCTGTCTGATCACTTCCAATACTTTAATTGAGCCCATCCAATAAATTTTGCTCAAAGTTAAGAGATTGTTTTTAAATGTAATCTTTTAGCTGCTATTTATTTGTATAAAGTGTTCATAATTTGTTTATAACTTTATTTTATGTACTTTTGCCACATTAAGATAATTAGCTAAAAAAATATAATTATGAAAAAGCAACCAAACAAATTTAGCGTATTAGTGCTATTTGTTCTTTTTGCAGCGATTACATCGTCATGTGTCAATTTAAATCCTCCTGACAATACTCCTATAGTATCACCTGTGGGGATTATCCCTAAGGACTTCGACTGGAAAACAGTAAAGGAGATTACTTGTACCGTAAAGGTTCAGCCTGTAGTAGGAATTGCAGACAATATGATTCGTGTAATCAAAATTTTCAACAGTCCTCTTCTTAATGACGGCGCCCTTATGGCAAGCGGAGCGGCAACACCATTAACACCTTATGGCGTGAAAATTACCCTTGCTACAGCAATACCAACAATTTACGTGCAGGAGATACTTCCAAATGGAGTCAGGGTACTAAAGACTGTCGATGTCTCAGGTACAACTATTAATGTCGATTTTACCGCCTCAGTGGCAGCAAACGCCCCGATGGTCACTAAAGCCTCTCCATCACCTACAATTCCAATACCTACAAACTACGACGTTACAATAAACAACAATAACAGCCTTACCCTTAATGGTTTTACATCAGGAAACGGTTCATACGGCAACACTTACAAATCGTATCTCATACCAACTGGTTTTACAAGAACAGCCACTCTTGAGGTAGGAAACTGGATATCTCATGCTGTACTTTATATAAAAGGTGTTTACAGAATAAGCAATTCTATGGATCTTAACAATGTCTCTGTTGTGGTCCTTAACGGGGGCAGGCTAGAGGTAGACGGTATAACTACAGGTACACAGAATGCAAATACTGTTACCGTATATGTAGAGAATGGAGGAACACTTGTTTCTTCCGATGAGGTACATATTTCAAACGGCAAATCAATTGTCAACAAAGGAACAATGACTTTGAGTTACCACCTCAACGTCTCCACAAGATCAAACTTCTACAATGAGGGAACATTGACCGTAACAAACGCAAAAAAACCAAAAACCATCTTTGTAACAAACTACTCCTTTTTTTATAACAGTTCTTCCGTTTATTGCGACAAAATCGAGATGTCGGACAACGCATCGCTGCTTAATGATGCAGGCTCAACCTTTGAAACAGAGAATTGGTATCAGACAACAGGTACAACTACAAACAACCATGGTCACATTGTTGCTACAACGGAATTCAAGTCAAGCGGAAATTCATACACAGTAAACAACTTCTGCAACATTAATGCACGTCATGCCAGTCTTCAGGGCGCTACATACAACCTTTACGAAGGCTCTCTGTTCGTCAGCCAGACATTATACACCAATAACATAATAATTAACATGTTCGGTGGCAGTATGATGCAAACGGGCAGTATCACAGAGGTATACAGCATGAAGGTCCGTTCATCATCTGACAGTTACTCTGTATTCAAATGTACCGGAACCATTCCGGACATGAGATATGCAGCATCTGAATTCAATGGCAAGATAGAGCTTGTTCACGCCCTTCTGGTAGAGGGAAGCGGTACAAACGGCAGGGATAGATATGTAGCAATGTTCAACAATAATGGTTCGATCCTCTCAAAGACACAGACTCAAAACATTGTCGCAACAACTTGTAACGACGGAGCCGGACAAATAGTAACTCCACCTCCGGCAGTTACAGATAACGACGGAGATGGTGTTGGTGCAGCCCTTGATGTAGACGATAACGATGCCACTGTAGCATTTGTATCTTACTTCCCTTCCGGAAGCACATGGGGAACATATGCTTTCGAGGACCTGTGGCCGGTTAAAGGGGACTATGATGTAAACGACATGATACTTGGGTTCAAGATTTCTTATTATACAAATGCATCCAACCTTGTTACAAAACTTCGTCTCGATTATAACCTCAGAGCTGCTGGTAGCACGTATAACCTGGCAGCAGCATTTCAACTGGACAAAGTATCTGCGTCTAATGTTCTGTCTGTGACAGGTCGCGAGATTAGTGGCACATCACCTTTCGGCGTTAATGCAAATGGTGCAGAGGGGGGAGTCTCTCTGGCAGTAATTCCGCTTTTCAACAGTCAGAAAGATGTTGTGTCGAATCAAGGGTTCCTTAACACATTGAGTGGAACCCATGTAATAACTCCTGACCAGTACATGAATGTAAAGTTTGTAACACCGTTCCAGCAGTCCGACATTGCAATGAGCTCGTTTAATCTGTTCATTGCTGTAAATACAAGAGACCGGGAGATTCACCTTCCTACTTTCGCAGGCACATCAAAGTTCAACCCATTGCTGGCAAGCGGGGGCACACTCTATCCGGGTGATCAGTTTAAAAACGCAGATGGGATGATGTGGGGATTGATGATTCCAGAACCATTCCAGTATCCGTCTGAATATAACTCTATTGTAAAAGCGTATCTGCACTTTGCAGAGTGGGCCACATCCGGTGGCACAAGCTATCCTGACTGGTACAAAGAACTTTCTGGTTACATAGACCAGGAGTTTGTTTATCAACCATAACAACTTATAATTTTTTTTATTATTTTTACTTGTCAAAAGCTGCTTTGCAGATAAAAATTATAACTATGAAAAAACTATTGTTACTCTTGTTTATGATCATACCTGGGTTGGTATTTTCTATCGGGAAAGGAGAAGGTCAGCAAGTCCCAAAAATGAATTTTTATGGTGTGGATTTCACCTTGGTTAAAACGTTTGGAGTTAAGGAAGAGGCTGGTAAGGTTGCAAAAGCCTTTGAAGAGATCAACAAACTTATTGTAACAGAGACAAAGAAATATCAGTATGGCAATTTCTTTGCAAAATATGTAAGGGAAATTGATCAATCGGCAGAACTCAAAAAAATTCAGTTTACAACATTTGACAACGTAAACATAGACGAAGCAATCTACAGAGCAAGAGTTATGAACGAAGCCGGAATGCCTACTTACAACAAAGCTTTCAGAATAGACGATACCGCACTTGCTTCTCTCATCAAGTCTTTCAATACCGGAAAGGATACCGGATATGGTGTAATTTATATTGCCGAACTTCTCAACAAAGAAGATGGCCTTGGTAACTTTATTGCTGTTTGCTTCAATGTCAAAACAAAAAAAATTGTATTTGCAGACAGAGTCTCTGCAAAGGCAGGAGGTTTCGGGCTGAGAAACTACTGGGCGGGACCTCTTGAAAAAATATTCAAGCTGTAATTTTCTTCGAACAAAATCATCATGAAAAAATTTATTTTGATTACTCTGATTCTATGTATCGGAGTTGTCGCATCGGGCCAGAGTATAAAAAGAACTTCCGGCAATCTTGATGTACTGAAAAGTACAAAAAACATTGGGGTATCATTCACATATGAAAACATGAAAGTGGGTAAACTAGATGAAGCGAGATATGTTCAGGAGAAGATTTCTGATTACAATAAAAAGAAATCCGGTTCCGGAGATGCATGGCACAGAGAGTGGCTTGCCGACAGGAGTGAGAGGTTCGAGCCAAAATTCATTGAACTGTTTTCAAAATATATTGGAGAAAAAGGCATTAATGCTAACCTTGGGTCGGGTGATATACTAATCAAGATAAATGTCGATCTTATTGAACCAGGCTTTAATGTTGGTGTTGCCAGGCGTAATGCTTCGGTCGATTTTACATGTATCATAACCGATTCTGATGGAAAAGAGATAGCCTCTGTTATTGTAAAGGAAGCATCGGCTAACAGTTTTGGTGGAAATGACTATGATGTAGGGTTCAGGGTTCAGGAGTCCTTTGCAAAAGGTGGCCGGGAGCTGGCGAAGTTTCTGATTAAAGATGCCCGGCTTTAACTGTATTACAGCTATCTGCTCTTCCTGTAACTTAAAACGGCCCAGCTATTGAACAATACAGCAAAACCCAGCAATGCAGATATTTGTCTTGTAAGTGCATCAAGTCCGCTACCCTTAAGATATACCATTCTCATAATCTCTATGAAGTATTTCATGGGGTTGAAGAGGGTTATTATCTGTGCCCATTTGGGCATGCTTTCAACCGGTGTGAAAAGGCCGCTCATAAGAATGAATATGAGCATAAAGAAAAACATCACAAACATAGCCTGTTGCATTGTGTTTGAGTAGTTCGAGATCACGAGCCCGAAACCCGACACAACAAATACAAAGACAGATGCAAGCAGATAAAATGTGAAAAGGCTCCCCTGCGGGGTTATCCCGTATATGACTCTCCCGATTATAACAGCAATTGTAAGTACCACAAAGCCAATCAGCCAGTAAGGTATAAGTTTGGCAAGAATAAATGTGAATTTGCCCACCGGAGTCACGTTAATCTGTTCTATTGTGCCTATCTCTTTTTCTGAAACAATATTGAGTGCAGGCAAAAACCCGCACAGGATTGTCAGCAACATGACCATCAACGCAGGGACCATGAATTTCTTATAGTCCATTGCAGGATTGTATCTGTTTTGGGGAACAATCTCTATTCCTCTTGTAATCGTTTGGTTGTTAAGCTCTCTGGAATAATCGGAAATTATGGATACAAGATATGCACTACCCATTCCCGCCTTGGTTCCGTTGACAGCATTTGCCGCTATAAGCACCTTTGCATTACCCTCCTTTACAAGAGATTTCTCGAAACCCTCCGGAATTTCAAGGATTATGTCTGCATCACCCTTATCAAGCGTTTTAAGCGCATTGTTGTAACTTTCAGAAACACTGCTTAGATTGAAATAGGCCGAAGCCGATATTTTTTCTGCAAGTTTACCCGAGAGCTGGCTGTGGTCACGGTTCACTACAGCAACATCAATATCTTTTACATCAAGGTTTGCAGCCCATGGAAGTACAATCATCATCATGGTTGGGAAGAACAGTATAAGTCTGGGCAGAAATTTATTCCGTCTTATATGTTTGAACTCTTTCTCAATTAAATATTTTAACATATCATGCAAGTCGTTTTTTGAACATTTTCAAGCTTATCAATATAAAAACCATAGCCATTGTAAATAACACGCCAAGTTCCAAAAATGCAGAATCTATTGAAAGTCCCTGAATCATCAGTTTTTTTACTGCAATAATATACCACTTTGCAGGAATGAAATTACTGATGAGTCTTAGTATCCACGGCATATTCTCCACAGGATAAATCATGCCGGAAAGCACCATTGTCGGCATCATGAAGACCATCCCCGATATGAGCATGGCTGCTACCTGTGTATCTACCAATGTGGAAATCAGAAGACCTATTGAGAGAGCAACCAGAATAAAGATAAGGGATATGAAAATAAGCCAGAAAAGACTGCCAGATATAGGAACACCCAGAACAAAAACAGCCAGCAGTAATATTGTAGTAAGGTTCACAAATGAAAGAACAAAGTACGGAACAGCTTTAGATATGATAATATATATGGGTCTCATTGGAGAAACAAGCAAAACCTCCATTGTGCCTACCTCCTTCTCTCTGACAATTGAAATTGATGTCATCATTGCGCATATAAGCATGAGTATAAGCCCCATCACCCCGGGCACAAAATTGTAGGAGCTCTTCATCTGAGGATTGTACAGCAATTTTACCTCAGGAATTATAATGATTTCTGAAGTTATTGCCGGGCGTGTTACCGACGGAACCTGACTTTGCAGAAGCTCCTTCTGGCTGGCCATAATTATATTTGTGGCATATCTTGTGACAGCATTGGCAGTATTAGGTTCCGTTCCATCTGTTATTAGCTGTATCTGCGCGTGCCCGGTATGAATTAAATTTTCATGGAACTTCTCACTGTATAAAAGTACTATGTTTGCTTTGCCAGACTTAAAGAGTGATTCAACATCGTCAGGATCTGATATCATCTTTACAACCTTAAAATATTTGCTTGCCGATATTCTTTCAGTAATCAACTGAGTTGCATGATCCTTTGAGGGATCGAAAATGGCAATTTTTACATTGTTCACCTCGCTTGACAAGGCAAAGCCGAACAAAATAATCTGAACGACAGGCATCAGCAGAAGAATCATAACTGTCCTCACATCTCTGAAAATGTGATAGAACTCCTTCCTTACGAATACTAAAAACTGTTTCATCTCCCGTAAATGTTTAATCTGCTTTTCTGTTTGAACCCCCTGCCAGATGTATGAACACCTCATTCATATTTGCAGCATTATAAATACTCTTGAGATTCCTTGGCGAGTCCAAAGCATCTATCCTGCCATCTACCATTATTGAAACCCTGTTGCAATACTCAGCCTCATCCATATAGTGAGTTGTCACAAAAACCGTGATTCCTCTGTCAGACGCCTTGTAAATAAGCTCCCAGAACTGTCGTCGCGTTACAGGATCCACTCCACCGGTAGGCTCATCCAAAAACACAATTTTCGGTTCATGGAAAATTGCTACTGAAAATGCTAATTTCTGTTTCCAGCCGAGCGGCAGTGAACTTACCAATGAATTTTTCTCTTTTTCAAAACCCAGTTGCGCAAGCATTTCATCTGTCCTTGGGCCAATCTCTTTATCATTGACACCATAAATGCCTCCAAATAACCTGAAATTCTCCCACACTTTTAAATCTTCGTAAAGAGAGAACTTCTGACTCATATATCCAATATTGGCCTTGACGCTTTCTGACTCTTTCTCTATGTTGTATCCTGCTACGCTCCCCTTGCCGGAAGTAGGTTTACTAAGACCACAAAGCATTTTCATGGCTGTAGTCTTGCCTGCTCCGTTAGCCCCGAGAAATCCAAAGATTTCTCCCTTGTATACTTCAAAGGAGATATTGTCTACTGCTGTAAAATGGCCAAACCTCTTGGTAAGATGCTCTACCTTTATTACCTGCTGCCTATCTTGTTCTACTTCGTTCATCATTTCCTGTTATTGTGAAAGAGCCATATAACAATCTTCTATTCCTGCATTTATCTCCTTTACAAAGATATTGGAACACCCTTTTTCAAGCAGTCCAGCCTCAATATCCGTATGGTCGAGCATAGGATTCCTGAGTGTGACATGATGTTCATCGCCAAAGGCAAAGGCACTGCTTACAATATCCATTTCCCTTACATCGTTCAACAACCTTGACATGTTGTCTCCTGTAACAGCAAACAATTTTTTCCCAAAGGCACTGATTATATTCTGTGGCGTTTCAATTTGCATGAATTTGCCCTCGTTTATAAGAGCAATCCTGTCGCAGATTATTGCTTCATCCATATATGGAGTAGAGACTATAATTGTAATATTCTGTTGTTTGAGCCTCTTGAGCATCTCCCAGAACTCCTTCCTGGAAACCGGGTCCACACCTGTTGTGGGTTCATCCAGAAAAAGTACCGATGGTTTATGGATGAGGGCACAACTCAGTGCCAACTTCTGCTTCATCCCCCCGGACAATGCCCCCGCCTTTCTCGTCTTGAAAGGCTCTATGTGCCGGTAAATGTCTTTGATAAGATGATAGTTCTCCTTTATGGTAGTGTTGAACAGAGTAGCAAAAAACTCCAGGTTCTCTTCTACCGAAAGGTCCTGATAGAGCGAGAACTTACCTGGCATATACCCTACTCTTCCGCGAATTTCCTTGTAATCTTTTACAACGTCGAATCCGTCAACAGTTGCACTGCCGGCATCTGCCAGCAGCAAAGTTGTAAGAATCCTGAAGAGCGATGTCTTGCCCGCTCCGTCAGGTCCTATGAGCCCGAACATCTCTCCCCGGGAAACCTGAAAGCTAACCCCTCTTAGCGCCTTTACTGTTCCGTAGCTTATCTCCAAATTGTCTGCTGTAACGCTGTACATATTGTTTAACAGTTAGTTGCCAAAATTTACCTGGCCATACATGCCTATTTTGAGAAAACCGTCGTTTTTCACTAGTATTTTAGTTGCGTAGACCAGATTTGCCCTCTCATCTTTAGTCTGGATTGTCTTGGGAGTAAACTCTGCCTTGTCTGAAATCCAGGAAATTTTCCCCTCGTACTCCTTTTGAGCATCATCTCCAAAATCTGCATAAACCTTTACTATCTGACCAATTTTCAATTTCGAAAGCTGGCCGGAAGTCATGTAAGCTCTCAATATTATGTTGTCTATATTTGCAATCTTGAAAAGTGGTTTTCCCATAGCTGTAATCTCTCCCTTCTCTGCATATTTTGCCAGAACGGTACCCTTGATAGGAGTTGTAATCTTACATTTGTCGAGCTGATCCTGAAGCTGTGCAACCTGAATCTCCAGTGCGGCACTCTCTTTGTCAACACTGTTGTTCCCTTTTTCAAGGTTCGATTTCTGGGCATCAAGTTGTCTCTCCAAAGTTGAAATCTGAGCATTTATATCGTCAAGCAATTTTTTGTTCCCGGCATTTGCACTTATTAGATTATTAGCTCTCTGTTTTTCTATCTGCAGATTTGCAATCTGTTGCCTTGTAACTGCTATCTGTTTTGTCACATCTGCCCTTCTGCTTATAACGGCACCGTTACTTGCAAGAAGTCTCTGCTTTTGCAGCTGAAGTTGTATACTATCTACATATCCGAGATATTGGCCGGCATCCAGAACTACGCCCTCTTCAATGTTGAATTCCAGAATTTTTCCATTTGCCTCCGATGAGACTATAATTTCTGTCGCCTCGAAATTACCCGAAATATCATATTCCGTTCCTTTATTTCCACAAGAGGGAATTAGAGCCGATGCAAGTAAAACCGCTAGTATTAAAGCTGAATTTTTCATATATCTTTTAATTATTTCTTTAGTTATTTGTCGTATTCTTAAGATCATAAATTGCCATAATCAGTTCAATATCATGCCTTGCCCTGTTGGTTCTTGCAATATCCAGAAGATTTATCTCCCTTAGAAGTTCTGAAACCGAAATTGTTCCATTTTGCAGTTTTACCTCTGCCGCCTTTTTAATGTTCTCCCTCAAGGTAATCAGCTCGTCATCTCTCTCCATGAGCATCTTTATTTTGTTTATTGCCACAGATTGTTGGGTACTCTTGAGGTTTGAATTGTATAGAAATATCTCTTTTTGATTGTCTGCTGTTCTCCTGCTGATATCTATAAGCTTAAGCTCATTTTTTTTTGTATAGACCCCCCCAAGGTTCCAGGCAACTTTTACCCCTGCAATATAAAATGGCGAAAATTCTGCCTTTAACATATTGAGTCCGGGCCTTCCGTAACCCACCTGAATATAAGCCCCGGCCTTGATTCTGTTTTTTGCAGCGATTAAAGATGCCTGACTGTCATAAAACAAGCCTTGCGCTTGAAAAAAATCCAACTCGGGTCGTTTATTCTCTTTGGAATAGCCTGGAGTGGCTGGTTTTTCGAATGTTGCATCGGAGTTAATCTTTTCTCCTAACATTGCAGATAGCATTGAGATGAAAGCCTCCTTGTTTGCAAGAATCTCTGTCTCTCGTTGAAGCGTGTTCAGCTGCTCTACTTTTACTGCATCAATATCTGATTGGTTTGCCATACCATTATGCATATATGAAGAGACCTGATTATAACTTCTCTCCAGTTCTCTCTTGAGTATTTCTGTCTGGAGCAGTTGCTCGTTCAACAGTACTATCCCAAAAAATAGCTGGTTAACCCTCTCTTTTAAAGCATAAATATCCACATCCAGTTTGCTTTTTTCCAAACCTGACTGAGCCTTTATTCCCTCCTTTTGAGACATTGTAGTACCCCCATCCCAGATGGTCTGGTCAAGCTGTACGACAGCACTGTACTGATCCTTGCTCATTGATTTAATAGTAGCTCCGGGCAATGTGAATGGTATTTCAGTTACCTCAGACTGATAACTCGCCTTTGCACTAAGAGATATTTGCGGGAGAAAGTTTTTGTTTGCATTGTCTAACCTGAATTCTCTGGAACTCTCAATCATTCCGTATTGAACTATCATAGGATAATTATCCTTTGCTTTGGTCTGACAATAGTCAATTGTATACTGGGCAAAACAATCTGCGCCAAAAAACGTCGCAAGTATTATAAGAAATAGTCGGATTTTTTTCATGTGAGTAAATAAATAAAAATATATTGGTTGTAAATAACGTTTATTATTTGATGCAAATTCCTCCCCAGATTGTCTTGATTATCTCTTGTCTTCTCTTTTGAACAAAAGAGTCAAATTCGTCCGGATTCAGGTTCCTTACCCCAAGTAAAAGAGGTTTTGCCAGAAACATAAATATGTTTAGTGAAAGAATATTGAGTAACAGGTCAAATGCCGATATTTCCCTTATTGTCCCCTTTTTAATTTCAGTTTCAATATCCTTTTCCAACTCACCTAGAATTATCAGTGACTGCTCCCTCAGTTTACTGACGATGTTTTCAAATCTGGCAGGATTAGTTGTCAGTTCATTGATAATCAAAAAAGGCAATTTGGGATTTGCAATAATCACATCCATGTGTTTATTTGTTATTGCCTCTATTTTTTCTTTTAATCCGCTATTTCTCTGAGGTTCAGAAGATATTGCGGAGGTAAGTATGGTAAATTTCTTCTCGAAAAGTTTTTCAAAAAGGTTGTATTTTGTTCTGAAATAGTAGTGGACAAGAGCCTGGTTACAACCAACCCTTCTGGCAATCTCTGTGGTTGTAGTCATAGCAAACCCTTTACTCAGAAACAGCTCTTCTGCAACCTCCAGTATTTGTTGCTCTGTATTTATGGTTGACTCAGCTTCCCTCATTCTCCGGATTATAATTATTAATAACTTTATTTAATAGCTCTATTAATAAGCAAATTAAAATAAATATTTTCAAACACACAACTATTTTTTTTGCACTTGTAAATTCCTGTCATAGATTGGGGCAAAAAAGGGCAATAATACTCAGTCATCTTTTGTTGATAACTCTGATTTATTGTTAATAACAACCATTTTTTATAATTTTGCGTTATATCATAAATAGTTGACAAAATGAAAACTGCCAATTTAAATTATCGATTAGTATTTATACTGTCTGTTTCTATCATTCTTGCATCCTGTGTTAAGTTTGCAAACAACCCGGAAACCAAAACAGACGAACTTGTGATTCCGAATGGTTTTGACTGGAAAACAGTTGAAGAACTCACTTGTACGGTTAGTGTTAATTCTGTTGCCGGTATCGGTGACAATTTACTCCGCATAATCAGAATATACAACAGCCCTCTTCTTAATGAAGGCTCCCTGCTTGCAAGCGGTAGCGCTAAACCATCTTCACCGTACACTGTTAAAATTACCCTACCAACTGCTGCTGAAAAACTTTATGTTCAGGAGATCATGCCAAATGGGACCCGAACCGTCAAAACTGTTACTGTAAGCTCTAAAGTTCTTAATATCAGTTTTTCTCAGGTTATGACCATGGGCGCCCCCCTTATTGCCAAGGCATCACCCTCTCCATCTATTACTATTCCGGCTAATTATGATGAAATAATCAACAATAATAACAGTCTGGAACTCTCAGGCTTTAAAACCGGCAATGGCGTTTATGGAAACACATACAAATCCTATCTTATTCCTGAAGGATTTACCCGGACCAATACCATAAGCTTCGACAACAAGAACACACATACAATCTTGTACGTAAAAGGAATCCTTAGAACGTCAGAACTTATTGAGCTTAATGATGCGTCAATAGTTGTATTGAACGGCGGAAGAGTAGAGGCTGGCAGGATAGAGACAAAATCATCTAAAGAAGAGGTTGTTACTATTTATGTTGAAGCAGGCGGCACATTGATTACATCAAACGGGATGGAGCTTTCAAACGGAAAATCAAGCGTAAACAAGGGTACAACAACAATGAGCGGTGATTTTACAATATCTGACCACTCTGATTTCTTCAATGAAGGAACCCTGACAGTAAGCAAGATTACTCCTTTGAAAAGCATAATATTGTCCAGTCTATCATTTCTTTACAACAGCTCGACTGTAGTATGTGATAAAATTGAAATTAACTCCAACTCATCTGTCCTTAATGATGTCGGTTCAACTATAGACACAAAAGAGTGGTCCCAGAACACAAATACAACAACAAACAACCATGGACACATTACTGCAACTACAAAATTTGTCTCCGACAGCGATGCTGAGGTGAACAATTTCTGTAACATAACGACCGACCTGGCAGACTTGAAGAACTCGACCTATAATTTGTATGAGGGTTCACTTTTCAGTAGTCAGAGTCTTATACCATACAACCTGGATATGTTTATGAGAGGAGGAAGCATGTTCCAGACCGGAAGCATAGACAACACTATCCATAAAATGTTTGTAGAGTCAACTTTTGCAACAAGTTATGCTGTATTCAAGTGTACCGGCAATGTTCCTGACTTCAGACCAACAAACACTGCAAAATTTGACGGGAAAATTGAAATGGTTCATGCCCTGCTTGTAGAAGGCAGCGGTGCAAACGGAAGAGTATTATATGAGTCTACTTTCAACAACAATGGTTCTATTCTCTCTAAAACTCAGACTAAGAACATACCCGCTACATCTTGTAACGATGCTGCTGGTGTTATAGATAATCCTCCTACACCTACTGACGATAACGACGGCGATGGTGTCACAAACGAATTCGACGTCGATGACAACGACCCAACCATAGCATTTGTATCATATTTCCCTTCTGCAAATACATGGGGGACATATGCTTTTGAGGATTTATGGCCGGTTAAGGGTGACTACGACGTTAACGACCTCGTATTAGGTTTTAGAATAGCCTATTACACAAATTCTTCCAACCTTGTCTCTGTCATTCGATTTGACTATAATATGCATGCATCTGGCAGTATTTACAATCTTGGTTGTGCATTTCAACTTGATAATGTTGCTGCTTCAAATGTCACCTCGGTAACCGGTCAGATTGTTAACGGGACATCTCCGTTTGCCTTGATTTCCAACGGAACTGAAAGCGGTGTTTCAAGTGCTGTTATCCCTCTTTTCAATAATCAGAAGGATGTAGTCTCGTTTGGTTCGTTCCTTAACACAGAGAGCGGTTCGCACGTTATCACACCTGATAAATATGTAAGGGTAAGGTTTACTGTTCCTTTCCAGCAGGCAGACATTACCATGAGCAAGTTCAACTTGTTCATAGTTGTAAATACCCGGGGACGCGAGGTACATCTTCCTACGTATCTAGGAACTTCAAAATTCGACCCTATGCTTGCAAGTGGTTCTACAATGTATCCGGGTGACTTTTTCAAGTATATAGACGGAATGATGTGGGGGCTTATGCTTCCTGAGCCATTTGCATATCCTGCTGAATACAACTCCATAGTTGATACATACCTCCATTTTGGCGAGTGGGCCACTTCTGGCGGGACAAGTTTCACAGATTGGTATACTCAAAAACCGGGATATGTAAATCCAAGTCTGATTTATCAGTACTGATATTGAGAGGGTTCGCAAAGAGTTTATGATATGGAGTTTCGACCGGGTTACCGGTTGAAACTCTTTTCATATATTTTTGTTATATTTGAACGTTAAAGAATGATTTGATGCGTAATTCCTTTTTTATTATTGTTTCTTGTCTGCTTCTGACCTCTTGTTTCAAGATGCCAAATGACCCCTATATTTCTCCTTTGCAAGTACCGGGAGATTTTGACTGGAAATCAATTGAAGCAAAAAAGGTAACCATTACACAAGTCTCTTCTGTCTTGAATGAAGACGGTGATACTGTTGCCTCCTTTCTCCCTCCCGGAGATTACGGACTTATTGTGGGTAAGACCAGCACACTCAGGATAGTGCAGGAGACTGTTACAGCTGCTGTTCCAACAAAGGCACTGGACAATATCAAGTCCAAAGAGAAGATTCATTTCCCTGCAAAGGATAAATATGCAACAGTAATGTTCGAGGACTTGTTTCCCAATAAAGGTGACATGGATATGAACGACATTGTATTTGGGTTAAACATTGTCTATTATCTTGATAAGTCGTCTAACGTTATTGCTATTTTAATAAATATTGAGCCAAGGGCACTCGGTAGCCTGGCAATCAATATTGGTCTCGCGGCACAATTGTCGTCGCCCAACAAATTAAATATTGTAGAAAATATCTCCCATTCCGCCGATCCTGCACTTGCCTCTTTTTTTAGTGTCACTACAAACAGCGGTGGATATTCACCAGAACTGGGTAATGTTTACTCTCAGGTCTTACCTTTGACTGGCGATATCCGTACTTATTTCGATAATACCAGAGATCTGTTCCTCAATGTAAGAAATGTGGATGTTGTAACACATACACATGAATTCTCTGTCCTTATCGAGATTAAATCTGCCAATGTTTTCCCTTACTCAAGCATGACTTTCCTAGAAACTACTCAGACTGGAAAGATAAATCTTGACATATTCGCTGTAGTTGACAACAGAGGTAAGGAGATTCATTTTAAGGGACAAAGGGCAACTGACAAGTTTGATTTCCGCTATTTCATGGCCACATGGCCAAAAAGTGACTTTTCAACCGTTGACAACTGGGTTTGGGCCGTTATCTCTGATAAGTCGATAAGGTACAACCTGGAATATGTGAAGATATACAATGCGTATCCTAACTTTAAAGTGTGGGCCGAGGGTGGAGGTGACACAAATTCCGACTGGTACAACCCTTCTGTGAGCGACAGCCTTTATAAGAAATCAAATTACAACTACATCAATTAAGTACGGCGTCCTCTTCTGAAAAGTCTGGACTTAATCTTTACTGTAAAAGGGAATAGCAGTATTATCAGGTTCTTGGGAGTTACATGTTTTACAAAACCTTTCCAGCAGAAGTATTTAAGTATCTTAAGTCTCTCTTTAAGTGACATTACACACGCATTGTAAGCAACAGCGTTAACTATATCGGATATCAACCTCTCAGAGATATCTCTTAAACGCTTATCCCGGTCGGCAAAGATGAGTGTAAGCTGTTCTATTACACAGAAGTATCCTTTTATGTTTCTTTGAGAGAAGTTGTTTGTCATTGTAGAATTTGCCCTTATCCTTCTATGGAAGAAGTTTCTGGGAATATAGCCTATTCTCTTTGCTGCAACATACAGTATAGGGGTGAAGAGCTCGTCTTCGTGAATGATTCCGGGAAAGAACCGTAATTGGATTTTTTCAATTAGCTCCCTCCTTGCGAAAATGAGCCATGGTGCTGCTCTGAATATGTTTTTATCAAGAAGTGTCTCTGTCATCTCTACTCCGTCATAAACCTTCTCCTCAATTTTGCCTGCACGGAAGTAGTTATAACCCCAACCGTCAGATTTGTTATCTTCAGAAAAAATGACAGAGTCAAAGGTCACAATATCCAGATCCTGAGAAATGCATTTTTGGTAACACATCTCCAGAGCATCCTCCTCCAGAAGGTCATCGCTGTCCATAAAATAGAGATAATCTCCTGTTGCATTATCCAGCCCTGTGTTCCGGGCAACTGACTGACCGCTGTTTGGCTGTGAAAAGCATCTTATCCTGCTGTCTGTCTTTGCAATACTGTCGATTATCTCAGCGCTGCCATCAGTTGATCCGTCGTTGACCACAATAATCTCGATATCCCGGAGAGTCTGGTTCTGAATTGAAGAGAACGACGCCGGGAGATACTTGTCTGTATTATAGACAGGAATTATAACACTGACTTTGGGTGTTGTCATTTTTTATAGTCTGCAAAATTTACAGGTCCTTTTTTCATGCTTACTGCCCTTGAAAACTTATCTGCAAGCATATGGCAAAATGCTTTAAAGAAATTCCGAAATTCAACTCCAAATGATGTTTCAGGGAAAACCTTCCGAACCATCTCAGGTGTCCATTTCTTTGTAAAGAATGAACTATAATATTCATCTTCGGGGTTTACTAATATTTCAAGGGAGTCCTTCCATTCAATTCTGACTGTTGTCATATTCACCCTTGAGAACATAAGAAGACGGAAAGGAACTGACTGGTAGGGGAGATAATTCAGGAAAAGATCGCCATAGTCTGCATCAAATTTATATGGCATCTTAGATTTTTCATAAATCACCATTTTATTGTCAATCTCCAGCATTACCCACCTGTGCGAGGCTTTTGGTGCCAGAAACTCCCCAAGAAGGCTTGGTGTCTCTATGTATCCCTTCTTGGAAACACGAAACTGCTCCTGCATAAACTTATAGGGGTTGTCTACATGCTCAAGTACATGACAGCAAATTACATAGTCAAACTCCCTGTCACCAAAAGGCAGATTCTCACCGTCGGCCTGAACCAGCGTCTGGTGAGGATATAGCATAAAATCTCCTCTTCTGTGGAAGTTGTCATCTACATATCTTTCGGTTAGAACGTTTGCCCGACGAGTTGGATTGCTTCCGGGACCCACCTCCAGTACCCTGAAGGATCTTTTTAAGGACAAACTGTCCTTACTGTAAGGATTTCTGATTTTCATTTTCAAAATAATTCCCGTAAATTTAGCAAAAACATACAAGAACTAAAAATTCCATCATATATTCTCATGAGTATTAAAGTTGCATATTGCATACCCGCTCTCTACTCAATAAGCGGAATGGAGAAAACCCTGACAATCAAGGCTAACTACTTTGCCGACGTCCTCAATTATAAAGTCTGTATAATCCTTACAGACGGAAAGGGTCGTGCAAATGCATTCGCACTTTCTGACAAAATAGAGGTTATTAACCTGGATATAAATTACGACAAAATCTGGAGCTATCCCATTCATAAAAAATCAGTCATTTATCTGCAGAAGCAGTGGCTCTTTAGAAAAAGGCTCACAAAGGTGTTAAATGAGATTAAACCGGACATTACAGTATCTATGCTCAGGAGGGAGATAAATTTCATCACAAAAATAAAGGATGGAAGCAAAAAAGTTGGAGAGATGCACTTTAACAAGAGCAACTACCGTGATTTTGACAAAACAGGCTCACCTAACATTTTTAAAACATTACTTGCAAAGCTATGGATGAATCAATTGGTCAGGAGCTTAAAAAGGCTTGACAAGTTTGTGGTCCTCAGCTACGAGGACAAGGAGAAGTGGGTGGAACTGAATAATGTAGCAGTAATTTACAATCCAATAGCAAATGTACCATCTGTAACATCCGACTGCTCTTCAAAAAAAGTAGTTGCTGCCGGTCGCTTTGTCAGACAAAAGGGATTCGATATGTTGATAGAGAGTTGGAAAACTGTTTACCAAAAGCACCCTGACTGGACACTTACCATCTATGGCAGCGGCAACAAAGAGGCATTTCAAAAACAGGTTGACGACAATAAAACCACAGAATCCTGCATTCTCAAAGATGCTGTCCTTAACCTTGATGATAAATTTGCAGAGAGTTCTATATTTGCATTCAGTTCGCGTTTCGAAGGTTTCGGAATGGTAATATCCGAAGCAATGGCCAGCGGCCTTCCTGCAGTCGCTTTTGCCTGTCCCTGCGGACCTAAAGACATTATAGAAGATGGAGTGAATGGATTGTTGGTAGAGCTTGGAGACACTGAAGGGCTGGCAGAAAAGATTTCACTTCTGATAAAAAATGAGACAATGAGAAAAGAGATGGGTAGGATGGCAAGAATAAGAGCAGAGAGATTTGGCATTGAGACCATAGCCGGTGAATGGAATGAACTTTTTGTTTCTCTATTGGTTAAATAATCATACTTTTACCAACAAATATCCAAACCAGGATGCAAACATTGTTTAATTGGATCAGGCAGAATCCAGCTGTCAAGAAGAGAGTTCACTTCTTGATAGAACGACCTCATCGTTCCAGACCACGTTGGTGGATAAGAAATTTAGTAATGCCATTTCTTATTAAAAAAGGGAAAAGGGCATTCATCGCATCTACTGTCCGTCGCGACCTTTATCCATTTAACTCTTTTGAAATAGGGTACAAGTCTATAATAGAGGACTATGCAACATTGAATAATGGTATGGGGCCAATAAAAATCGGGGAACACTGCCGCATAGGAATCGGGTCAGTAATTCTTGGGGATATTATAATTGGCAATTATGTAACAACCGGACAGCACTGCATGTTGTCGGGTATGAACCATAATTATCAGGATATAGAAAAACCGATGGAAGATCAGGGAGCATATGCACTTCCCATTATAATTGAAGATTGTGTTTCCATAGGTGCCAACACAGTCGTTTTACCTGGAGTTACCATTGGCGCTCATAGTTATATTGGTGCAGGAAGCATTGTAACCAGATCTATACCCCCGTATTCAATAGTATCGGGGCCGTCTGCCAAAGTTACATTTGACCTTAAAAGTGGAACAAGAGTAAAATAAGTTATTATATGGAACTAGAAGTATTTGTTGCCAAATTCGCTGCTCAGTTTGAACTTACTAATGTGGAAGACATTTCTGCGGATACCGACTTCAAGGAACTGGACGAGTGGGATTCACTGGTGAGTCTTTCTGTTATTGGAATGGTCAAGAATGAGTACAAAGTAAAAATTGCAGGAAGTGATATAAAGAATGCAAAAACGGTAGAAGATTTATATAATCTGGTTAAATCAAGAATGTGATGTCACAAGACAATATATTCTCTTTGCAAGGGAAATCGATACTTGTTTCAGGAGCATCATCAGGTATAGGTAAGGTCATTGCTGTTAGTTTGTCAAGACAAGGAGCGAATGTGTTAGTTACCGGACGGAACGAGCAGAGACTTATGGAAACGGCACGCAAACTTGAGGGGTCCGGCCATAGTGTGATTATTGCCGACATAACCAGGGCATACGATCTGGAAAAAATCTCGGACAAAGTAACTCAGCTGGATGGAGTAGTCTTTTGTGCAGGTATAATAGACTATATGATTGCAAAAAATATTGATATGAACTCTCTTGATGAAATTATGACTGTAAATTTTAAAAGTCAGATAGCCCTGTATCAGAAACTTCATCAGAACAAGAAACTCAATAAAAATGCGTCACTTGTATTTATCTCTTCTCTTGCAGCAATTTCCGCAGTACCGGCAACGCTTGCTTACGCTGCATCAAAGGCTGCAGTCAACAGCTCTGTAAGGATACTTGCCGCAGAACTGGCAAAGTCCAAAATTCGTGTGAACAGTATAAGTCCCGGCTTGATCGAATCTCCATTGCTGCAAAACTCTGTACTTGAAAGAGAATCAATTCAGACAAGCTTCTCAAAGTATCCTCTGGGACCAGGCAAGGAAGAAGATGTTGCTAACACGGCTGTTTTTTTACTATCCGATGCATCGCGCTGGATTACAGGAACAACAATTATAGTTGACGGTGGATATATGTTAAACAACTAAGGACAATAAAGAGACACAGTGGTGAAAACATTTATTAAAGCAATATCTTATTACTTACCTGAGACTTTCGTTACAAATGCAGACATTGTAAAAGATTTTCCTGATTGGTCAGAAGATAAGATTGCAAAAAAAATCGGAATCAATAAAAGATACATAGCCAAAGAGATGACATCGGGCGATATGGCGGAACATGCAGCAAACAAGTTGTTTGAGGAGTATTCGATTAACCGCTCTTCTGTTGACACACTCATTCTTTGCACTCAAAGTCCGGATTACTTTCTACCCACAACTGCCTGTGTACTCCAGGACAAACTTGGTCTTCCTACAACTGTTGTTGCATTTGATTTCAATCTTGGCTGCTCAGGATTTGTATACGGACTGGGCATTGCCAAAGGATTGATCTCTGCTGGCATTTCAACCAATATACTACTACTTACAGCAGAATCATACAACAAGTTCATACACCCCATGGACAGGGGAAATCGCGCTCTTTTTTCCGATGCTGCTGCCGCAACTTTAATCTCAACAGACGGGGTACTTGAAATTGAGGATATGGTTTTTGGAACAGATGGACGCGGTGCAAAGAACCTGATTCTGGAAAATGGCGCTTTCCGGCAACGCGAGAAGCAGAATATAGATATTGATCCGGAAAAAGGGATCAATCAATCACCCGATTTCCTTTTTATGGACGGTCCGGAAATTTACAACTTCACACTAGAGGCTGTACCGGCAATGGTTGAGGAGCTATTGCTTAAAAGCAACCTTTTAAAAGAGGATGTAGATTTATATGTCTTCCATCAGGCAAACAAGCACATGCTCAGATTCATAAGAGAATCAATCGGAATCCCCGATGATAAATTCTATATGTGTCTGGAAAACATTGGAAATACCGTTTCATCTACAATTCCTATTGCTTTGTACCACGCCTTTAAGGAGAACCGGATAAATAGCGAATCCAAAGTTATGATTGCCGGATTTGGAGTGGGATACTCTTGGGGAGGTGCAATATTGTCCGGAAACAAGATGTAATAATCAGACTACCCTTTTCGCTTTTTCCCAGGTACCATCACCCCTTTTCTTTTTAATCAGGTATAGGAAACCTTTTATGACATTTATGTTCATAAAGAGAAAATAGTATGGGACAAAAAGAATTTTATTTCTGAGTTTCCTCTCCTCCATTCTTTTTCCAAGATATGCCAGCAGATAAAACAGAAGCTGTAATGCAAGCAACACTGAGTATATAATTGCCCCTCCAAGAATTACCAGTAACAGATTCAGCGGTAGCAATGCAAACAGGAACAGAGGAGTTATTGTCCATCTTAATACCCTGTGCGATATGTACTGGAACGACAAAATTGGATACCTGAAGAAATTCAGCAAACCTCTCAACCTATATACAGACTGGATACCTCCTGCCGCAATTCTAACTTTCCTCTTCTTCTCCTCTGACATGTTGTACGACCCCTCCTCCATTGCATAAGCATTGCTGCAATACTCTATCTTGTAGCCCCTTTGTGCAATTCGCATAGAGAGGATAAAATCGTCAAGCAGAGTGTCGGGCTTCATTACTTCAAACAGTTCTCTCCTTATTGCAAAAAGTTCTCCGGCGGCTCCAACCGCTGTATACAATCTGGAATCCCACGCCTTTAGAGTTGATTCATATTTCCAGTATATACCTTCTCCTCCGGATGATGCACTATCCTTGTTTTTTGAAGCAATTCTCTTTTCTCCTGCAACACAACCGACTTTTGGGTCAGAAAATGCCTTTACTATCTCCTTAACCGCCTCTTTGTTAAGCATTGTATTGGCATCTGTGAATATAATAAGGTTGGTTCTTACATATGTCAACGCTCTGTTTAGAGCAGCAGTCTTACCTCCTCTTCTTGGTTCAAACAGAATTTCAACATTATCATAGCCAGATAATTTCCGGTTTGTACCATCAGTCGAACCATCCGTAACCCATACGATTTTAAGCTTGTCTGCCGGATAGTCCTGAGCCAGTGTGTTAGCCATTTTCTCGTCAACAATATCCTCCTCGTTATAAGCAGCAATCAGGAGAGTTATTTCCGGATGCTCTTCCTGAGACAATTTGAATTTCTGTGGTTTAGAAAACTTTTCCTTTATCTTTACCATAAGGTACAGAAGGATTCCGTAACCCAGATAGGTATAGAAAACAATGAACAACGATATCCAGAAAAGAAAAAGTAATGTTTTCATTATTTTTTGAATGTTTCGTCGATAACCTTCTGCATCTGCACATTCCATGAAAGAGTACCGGCAATTGTGGCCCTTATCTCCGACGGGCTCATTTTCAGTGATCTGTAGAAGTCAATTATTCCATTGATATCTATTGCAGATTCATCTGCCGGAGCTTTTAGGATATACGGCATATTTTCAAAGTCGTCATCAATCTCAGAATAGATAAATGGTATGCCACGTGCTGCATATTCCCTGTTTTTCAACGTTTTAATCTTTGTTATGTCGGATCTGTGTCTTGCAAGACTGGCTATACCGAAATCAGATTTTTCAAAAAGTCCGTCAAGCTCTTCTCCAAAACTGGATCCTAAAAAATGAACATATTTATCTAGTCCGTTCTCTTTAGACAACTCCATGAGCATTTTAACATCCTTTGGCACCCCATCACCCACAATATTGAAATGTACTTCGACCTTAGGATTTTGTTTGTAATATTCTGCCATTCCTCTTATAATACGGTCGAAACCATGCCAGAAATGAATCTCTGCAACACCAATAAGATTTAATTTATCATGGGTTTCATTTATGGTTGATTTAAGTTTGATGTTGTTGAAATCAATCCCATTTGATATACAGATTGTCTTGACTCCGTGAATAACCGGGTAATCTGTAAATGTGACTATCCTGTCTATGTAGTTTTTTAGTCTGTTGCGGTAAATACGGTTTAAAATAAAAATGAATCTGTATTTGAGGGCTGTATTTTTAACTTCTGTGTCATACGGATAGGTTGGCAGTTCCATAACTACCTTTATTCCTGCTCTCTTAAGCCTGCCAAGCATTTTAAGAAGAGGAGGGTTGATGTTGTAAAAGCTTCTGATGTATACAAATTCAATTTTCTTACTAAGGATATAGTCGGTCAGTTTGCTGAATTTAAACCATTTCAGAAATTTCGCTGAGAAACCGTTGCCGAAATCCTCTATTATAGTTTCTCCGCAGAGTCTTCTCTGGTTTCCATGCTCGTCAATATCCATGTAACACAACTCTACATCCATACCGCAGGCTTTCAGTGCATCTATCTGATAGATGATTTTCTTGCTAATGCCGCTTTGAGGAGCAAAGTCGTAAAAGTGGACAAACAGAGCTTTCATTTGTTTTTTATAAGATTTGAGGGTTGATCTTTCACATCTCCGGTAGCTTTTACAAAGTACTTCCTTATACCCTTTAAAACTCCTTGCACTCTGGTCCAGAAAGCCTTTTTAAGTGATCCGTCGGCACTTATGGTAGATGTGCAACTTATAGCTCTTGCCTTTTTCCCTCTTACAAATGCAATTTTTCCATATTGCTTCAACCCATAGGCCATTGCTCCATCTTCTCCCCTGATAATCTGAACACGATAACCCACCTTCTTGCCAAACTCAATGTTATAGGCAAACACAAGACCCCTGACGCTTCGTTCAGGGCTTTTGAATGACTGTAAGAAAAGATGTATATCTCTTAAAAGCTCATAGAAGAACATCCAGAACCTGGGATACTCCTTGCTGGGCACATAACTCCACAACGATGATACAGCTACAATTCCGGGTTTCTCAAGCGCATCTATCATGGTCTCGACATACTTTTCCGGATACATTGTATCGGAGTCTATGCATATATAATACTTGCCCTTTGCCTCCTGAAGTCCCCTGTTTCTTGCGTAACCACAGCTCTTTTTGTCCTCATTGTAGAACCTGAGACCAACTGCTTTGTATACATCGGCGGTTCTGTCGGCAGAGTTGTTGTCAACTCCTATGATCTCAATAGGGTACTTGCATTTGCTCTCACTGAGTGACCATAGGCAGCTGAGTAGTCTGGTTTCGTCGTTGTAAGCGATTACTACTACAGAGGCTATAGGATTTTCGCTTTGAACAGCAGCCAGTTTTGCCTTTGCATCATCTATAATATGCTGAGGAGCTGTGCTGAACGGCTTTTCGAAAACTTCCAGATACTTACTATACCACTTCATATACCGGATTTTTAGCTGTAAAACTTATTTTGAGTAAAAAGCAACTATTGCAGAACAGATATGTTTAATCTGTTCGTCTGTCAGCTGAACCGCCGATGGAAGCCACAGACCTTTTTGCCCTACCATGTTAGAAACGGGATGTTCACCCGGAACATTATATGCCACCTGCTTGTTGATTGGTGGATACATTATTCTTGTTCCAACCTGATTCTCTTTTAGATACTGCTGAAGCTTTTCTCTGTCTTCCACAAATGTATCAATGAACCATGGTGTGGTAATGCTTAGATCCTGGTCAAAAAATGAGACTGCTGTTACATCTTTTAGAAGTTTTTTGTACAGCGTAAGTATCTCTTTTTTTCTCTCAACCCTCCAAGGTAGTTTTTTCATCTGTTCATTACCGATTACTGCCTGCAACTCGGTGAATTTGAAGTTGTATCCAATAGTGTCATGAACATCATTCCCTCCTCCGCTACGCCCAAAATCCTTGAGTCTTTTCAACTTGTATGCCATATCGTCGTCGTTGGTTATTATGGCACCCCCTTGTCCTGTTGAGATAACTTTTGGTGCCGAGAATGAGAAACTTCCCGCAAGAGAGAATGCCCCCTGATGTTTTCCGTTCGGATACCATGAGCCAAGCGACTGAGCTGAGTCTTCGAGCAGAATCAGTCCGTTGTCGTCACAAAGTTTCTGGAAAGCCTCTATTCCTGCCTTTGGATATCTCCCATTAGCCGTTACAATAAAAATTGCCCTGGTTTTTGGAGTGATTGCCTTTCTGGCACACTCTATATCCATGCATAAGGTCTCCCTCTCAACATCTACAAAAACCGGCTCTGCACCAAACATTTTCACAGAGTTGGGAGTTGCTATCATTGTAAAATTGGGAACTATAACCTGGTCCCCTGCCTTTATTCCTGCAGCAATAGCCATAAGAGTGAGGCTGATTGTACCATTGTTCACGACAAAGCAATATCTGGAACCAGTGTAATCTGCTATGCGTTTCTCAAATTCTGCTGTATTTCTGAATTCGGTGAGCCACCCCCCCTCGTCCATGTATCTGCTTAGTGCTTCCTTCTCTTCTGAACCAAACAAGGGTTCCATTTGCGGTATAAATTCCATAGTTTTGATTTTTTCTTTTTAAAACCTTCTTCTGTCTCTCTCGGCTCCAAGGTATGGTCCGTTCTTTATTTCAAGCACCTGGGTACCGTCCTCAAGAATTTCATATCCGTGTCCGGAATTCAGTAGTATGAGGGTATCTCCCTGTTTTACGATAAGCTCCTCAACAAAAACCTCGTCCAAAGTATAGATTTTCGCCTTGATGCTCCCACGTTTTATGTACAAAACCTCCTGGGTCCTGTCTACGCTTCTTTCCACCTGGTTGTGAATATGCTTCAGAAGTTCTTTCCCCTGATTGTATTGCCATGAACCCACCTGGACAAATTCATCGTCCATAGAATAAAATCCCAGACCTTCTGACCAAGATTCTGATGGGATGTGTCTTGCCAGCACCTGATTGTTGTGTTTTATCTCTCTTACTTCCATTATGTTATATTTTTAAGGTACCACTCTATTGTCTCTCTTACGCCTTGCTCAAAAGGCTTCTGCGGCTTCCAGTTCATAAGCTCCTCACCAAGTTTTCCCTCTACTGTCTTGTAAATAGCGCCATCCGGTTTTGTAGGGTCAAGTTCAATTGCCCCTTCGTAACCGACATGTTTTTTTATCATATTCGCCATATCTATAACAGATATTCCAGAGCCAATGCCGACATTAACCGGACCGGGATAAAACGGCATGTCAATGGCCCTTATTAGAGCCTCTGCTCCATCATCAACATGCATCCACTCTCTTACAGGTGTTCCCGTCCCCCAGACAATAACCTTTGGTTCATTGTTCTGTCTGGCTTTCACAAACTTCATAATCAAGGCTCCAAGGGCATGTGACCGTTCTTCTTCAAAATGGTCACCCGGGCCATACATGTTGGAAAGAATTATATTGTATATTCTCTCACCAAACTGCTTGCCATATGCATATGCCCCTATTATAAATGCCTTTCTTACAAAACCATAGACCACCACAGATTCATGCATCTCGCCATCCCATATCTCAGTTTCTTTGAAAAGTGTTGCTTTGGCGGGATAAACACAGTTAGAGACAGGGTTTATGAATTTTTGTACGTTTGTTGCATGGGAAGCAGCTAATACACTTGTCACCATCTTAAGGTTGTTATGGAACAGCTCTACAGGATGCTTGTAGCCAAACTGGATACCTCCCACAAAGGAGGCGCAGTTGATTACGGTTTCGGGCTTTACCTTTTCAAAAAGGGAAAGAGTCTGATTCTCATCTCTTAAATCTGTCCCCATAGAGAGTGATGACGCAATATATTCAAGGCCTCTCTCCCTTAGTTTAAGACAAACCGTTTTACCTAAGAAGCCTGTTGCTCCAAGTACTAAAATCATATTTCAACTCCTCCGTAGTTGTCGTTTTCAAGGTCATACTTAACCATTTTGTATACCAACTCCTCAAGTCCAACTTTAGTCTGCCAGCCCAACTCTCTCTTAGCCTTGGATGGATCACCCCAAAGTAAATCGACCTCAGAAGGTCTGAAGTATATTGGGTCTATCTTAACAAGAATCTCACCTGTTTTTTTGTTTCTGCCAATCTCATCAACACCGGAGCCCTCCCACTGTATCTCAACGTCAATAACCTTAAATGCCATATTCACAAAATCCCTCACTGTGTATGTGTGTCCGGTAGCAATCACATAGTCGTCCGGTTTATCCTGTTGAAGCATGAGCCACATAGCCTCCACATACTCCTTGGCATAACCCCAGTCCCTTTTTGAGTCAAGATTACCGAGTGACAACTGTGTCAGCTTCTTATTGTGTATATTGGCAACTGCCTTTGTAATTTTTTTTGTCACAAATGTCTCGCCCCTTCTGGGAGATTCATGGTTGAACAGAATTCCGTTGCAGGCAAACAGATTGTAAGCCTCCCTATAGTTGACGGTAACCCAGTATGCATATAGTTTTGCAGCTCCATAAGGCGATTTTGGATAAAAGGGTGTTTTTTCGCTCTGAGGTGCAGTGTCGGGAAGTCCCCCGAACAGTTCCGATGTGGAGGCCTGATAATATTTACAAGGAATGCCTGTATCTCTTATGGCATCAAGAAGACGTATTGCTCCTATTGCATCAACCTCTCCTGTGTATTCAGGAACTTCAAATGAAACCGCAACATGTGACTGGGCTCCCAGATTATATATTTCATCTGGCTTGATCTGTGATATAAGCCGATGAAGGTTGCTTGAGTCCGCAAGGTCGCCATGGAATGTATAGTAGTTAGGATGAGTCCATATCTTATCCAGGATTCTCTGGGTGGTAAATACAGATGAGCGCCTCAGTATTCCATAAACTTCGTAACCTTTTTCCAGGAGGAACTCCGAAAGGTATGAACCATCCTGGCCGGTAATACCTGTAATAAATGCTTTTTTCATATTCAAATATACTTATTTTTTTTTGTGCTATATTTATATCAAATTTAAAACTTTGTAAATGGTCTACTCAACACTAACCAACGGACTGGCTAACAACCTGTTCCAGATAGCAACAGGAGCATCTCTTGCGCGTCGGAACAATACGGATTATGTGGCATGCACAATAGAAGAAACAGTGCCTAATGATATGACTTTCAATGATTTTATAAATCAGTACCAACATAATACATTACGGGACGTAAATTTTGTTGAGGGTATCCCTGATGGTTCTATAGAGTACATCCAACCCGGTTTTAATTATTCCCCTATTGAATATTTCGACAAAATCAGGCTATCAGGCTATTATCAAAGCGAGAAATTTTTTGATAAGGATTATGTCAGGGAACTATTTGCTCTTGATGAAGATAGGCTCTCATATATTATGAAAAAATACGGGCATCTTCTTAATCAGGAGATTATATCAATTCACGTAAGAAGAGGAGACTATGTGAACCGCCCTCTCAGGCAACCTGTCTGCTGTATGCCATACTTCCGCAGGGCAATTGCCTGTTTTGGAAAAGAAAAGCAATATTTTGTCTTTAGCGATGATGTAAAGTGGTGTAAAAAAAAGTTTACAGGCGCAAACTTTCATTTTCCTGACCGCGAGTCACCTGTTACCGACTTGTATCTTCAATCGTTGTGTACCCACAATATCATAAGCAACTCTTCGTACAGCTGGTGGGGAGCATGGCTCAACAACAACCCGGACAAGATTGTGCTTGTCCCAAAAACCTGGTTCGGAATCCAGATGAAGGATTATGACCTGTCTGATCTTATTCCCGAAGGATGGATAAAAATAAGAAACCCAAAGACAATCTCCCTGACGCTCAAGATTGCTTTATACTGGTCCGTAGATATTACGAAAAGAGCCTGGTGGAAACTTACACACCTCTAATTTTCCTTCCTGAGAATCTTCTTGTTGACAAACTCCTTGATCCCAATCATTTTATCCAGTTGCCTGAATGAATAGACAATGGAAAACAGCAACAGGAGAGATGCAACAATATAAGAGGCCATCCCTTCCAGAAGCCTGAAGGAGAAAAATACAGCCGCCATTAATGAAATCTGGAACAGCAGGACCTTCTTAAGTTCATTACTTAATGAAAATTCGTACAACCTTGCTGTTACAATATTTATTATTACAAAATAAACCAAATGTGCCAGCATGAAGGCCCATGCAAGGCCGGCCAGACCGTTTAGCAGATATCCCGCAATACTGAAAATCAGCATACTCACATTTGAGTATATCCCCTCAAGAAAGAAAAAAACTTTCTTGTTACCTTTTGCGAAAGATATGGCCCCAATGGAATAAGATGCAGCCTTGAAAATCATACCAAATGCCAACATCCTTATAAACCCGGTAATTGGTAAAAACTCCTTTGAGAGAAGTATCTGAATTACAATTGGTGCGGTAATTACAAGCATCAGCAGTATTGGTGTTGCTATAAGAAGTGTCACCTCTCCCTGCTGGTTAACCATCTCCCTGACTTTGCCGTTATCTTCACTCACAGCCGCCAGTCTCGGGTAATAGTCGATGGCCATCGCTGAAAATACTAGTCCTATCGATTGTGATGTTATGCTCATTCCTGCCTGATATAATCCTAGGTCTGCGACAGAACCTGAGTTAATGATAAAATTGTTAAGCAGGTATCCTGTGAAAGAGCCAATTGATATTGAAAGCATCATTGCCACACCAAGCTTCACCATATCTGCACCTCCGGAGTATGTCTCTTTCCATGATACCTTTACATCGGTGGTTTTTACCTTAGATGTATAGAAAACACTTAAAATATAAGTAATCAGTGACGACAAAATCAGTGCCGGAACAATTCCCTTAACTCCGAAGAAGAAGAACAGAGGTGCAGATACCAGAAGTGCCACCAGAGTACCTGTAACAGAGTTTATTGCATACCATTTAAGATTTCTTGTACCCTGAAGAAGAGAGGAGTTTCCCGATGCGAGTATGTTGAACAGAACCATAAAGCCCAATAGCATAAACGCCCAAGTGTATTCTCCACTCTTGAAGGCGAACCGGCTGAGTAATGGTGAAAGGGCCACTACTGCAACAAGCCCAAGTAAGGCACTACCAAAGAGCCAACGTCGGAATACTTTTAACGTTCTGGATAGCTTATCAATATCGCCAGACTCGCTTGATTTGGAAATATCCCTTACCGCACTGTAGTTTAATCCCAGACCGGCTATATTATTGATGAGCGCAACCGAAGATACAAAGAGCCCGTTCAAACCCATACCTGAGGGACCAAGCAAAACGGCAATTATTTTTCCTCTTACCAGATTGATGAACACATCTATTATCTGTGTTCCTCCAAAAAGTGATGTTGCCTTAAAAATGCTCTTATATGAGCTCTTCTCTTTTGATGCCATTTATCAGGATACTTTTTCCCACGACTTTGTTGTCTTGTCATAGCTCCTTATAACTCTGGCAGGATTACCTGCAACAACACTATAAGGTGGCACATCCCTGTTAACCAGACTGCATGCTGCTACTACACTATGACGGCCAATTTTTACCCCTTTTGTGATTACAGAATTTGCACCAATCCACACATCATTCTCAATCACTATTTGTTCAGTGCTAACTCCCTGTTGGTCAATTCTGCATGAGACATCCCTGAAATTATGATCTATGCCTGACAAGATGATATTCTGTGCCAGATTTACATGATCTCCAATTTTCACCGGGCCTATCACTACATTCCCCAGTCCAATCCTTGTATGGTCCCCTATCCTCACATCGCCAACCAGATTGTTGACAATTGAGAAATCCTCTATTACAGAATTTTTGCCAATGGAAAACTTGTTGAAGGGGGCAATATCCTTTCTGACACTTCTGTATATTACCGATCCTCGTCCCCTTTTGATATAAAAAGGCATAAAGCATCTTAGCCAAAATCTGGGTCTTGTTTTTACAGGATGAATCATTGCATTCAGAATAAATTCTTTAAATGCCGGTTTACCTTTAAAATATTTCTTAATCTTCCCTGTTTTCATAATTCATTTTTTAAAAATCCTTGTTGGTGTGAATGAATTTCTTATTCACCCCTTTTGTCCTGAAAAGATTAATAAACATCATTATAAATATTAAAGGCAAGCGGTTAATAGCCTTGAGACTTCTTTTTGTTATAAGAAAATCAGGAACCGCCATTGCAAAAGAGATCAGCATCAATACCAGCAAGGCCCACCATTTTATTGTAAGTCTCCACTGGAGAACCAGAGTTACAAGTGATGTCAGGGCAATAATACCCATTATAATGATTTTCGGGGGCAGCATCCAGACAAATATCCTCTCCACATAATCAATATTACGAGAAAAAATTGCTCCGGGTAAATCTTTAAGTGCAGAGAAAAGAGAACCGAATTGAGCAGCTATCCATCTGCGTCTCTGGTTGTAAAAACCTCTTTCGCCTTGAATTTTTTCGTCATAAACCATAAGGTTGTCCAGGTAATCTACAAATATTCTATCTTTAAAAAGTAAGATTTCCAGCTCCTTATCCTCTCCCGAGGTTGAAAGTTGTTTAACAATATGTTTAAACCATTTATAATCGAAAGCCATACCGGAACCTATCAGAGCCGAGGAAAATCCCATATTCACATGCCCTTTCCTGAAGATAGAGTTGTTTATCTCCTCGCTTATTGCATCGAGAATTGCCATATCGTTATTCAGGTTTTTTGCGGTCCGGTGTGCCTGAATTGCAGTAAGGCCAAAGTAGAATGCGTCGTTTATCTCTGATATAAAATTTGGATCAACAACATTATCGGCATCAAGAATTACAATAAGGTCATATTTCTCTCCCCTGAGGCTTTCAATTGCCATATTGAGGGCAACTGCCTTGGAACTGATTTCAGGATTGATTGCAAGTAATTTGACGGGGAGTGTAGAGAGCATCTCGTTTGTTTCGTCTCTCATCTTGTCTGAAATAACTACAATATCCATCTTATTTTCCGGATACTCCTGTGCCATGAGGGATCGGACAGATCCTTCAATCACCCTGTCCTCCTTGTAGGCAGGTATCAGCACAACAACTCTGGATTTCTTTTTGGCAACAGGATATTTTTTTCCTCCTCCCCACAATGAGAAAAATGAGAAAACAAGATAATACCCTACAGGTATTGCCATTATTATAAACAAGATCCACTCTGCCTTAGATAAAAATTGTAACATAATTAATTTATTTAGCTGATCCCTTATTTAGCATAAAATAGCCGTAAATTCCCCTTAAAGTAGCCATAACAAGATCCTTTCTCCCTTTCACTAAGGAAAGCATTATCAATTTTATATCTGCTACAAGCAACTGATAGACTATTGCAAGCAGCCTGACAATCCCTTTTCTGTTTCTGCGGGCAAACAACAACCTGTTTCTTGTAAGATAATATCTCTTAAGGTAGCTGTCACTTCCTGTGCTCTGGCTCTCTTTATGGATTATCAATGCTGCTGGCTGATACATGAGCTTGTACCCAAACTCTTTCATCTTTGTACACCAGTCCAGTTCCTCATAATAAAGAAAGTAAATTTCCGGCATATAACCAATTTTTTCGATAACCTCCCTTTTCACCATCATTGCCGCGCCATGTGTAGATGCAGTCTCCGCAGGAGTGTTGTACTGCCCGCGGTCATATTCATTATAACCGACACCCCTGTTTCTGAGTGTAATACATGTCATCTCTGTGAATCCGGCAAATTGAATTGTGCCCGGGGGTGATATAAAGTGTATCTTAGGAGAAACTGCTCCAATAGATGAATCGCTTTCAAGCATCTTTACCAACTCTGAAACGGAACTGTCGCATAAAAGAGTGTCATTATTTATCAACATTATATATTTACCCGCCGAGGCGCGGATTCCAATGTTGTTCCCTCCGGAAAAACCGAGGTTAATCTCGCTTCTGATATTTATTACCTCAGGAAATTCTTCTGACAGAGGGATAGATTCATTATTACGGGAACCATTATCCACCACAATTATCTCACAGGATACTCTCTGCAGATGCACTTGCATAGACAAGAGGAGCTCTCTTGTATGTGTCAGCCCGTTAAAGTTGACAACAATAAATGATATTTCAGGATTCATCATCTTTATAAAGCTCTGGATAGAGAAGTTTATGCTCGTCAATCTCTTTTTCGTAAACAGGGCTCATAAACAGAAAAGCCATACTGAAATAAAGGATTGGGCCAAACGGGAACTGTCCGATAATCTCAATACTGTAAGAAGATACATAAAGCCCCGCTATACCGCATAGCAAAGCCGCCATCAACCCTTTGAGCTGATGGTTTTTCAGTTTAAAGAAGACCAGATATCCTCCGTGAAAAATGATGTATAGAAGTATAAATGCGTGTAAAGTAAGACCGATAATTCCAGTCTCCATCCATACCAGAACATACCAAGAGTCAGCAGGAATCTTGGACAATATGGGGTCGGTCCTGTATGTCCTTATCTCTCCCCGGCTCATCCCCAACCCCACCCCGATGGGTTTATTTGCAAGATAAGCACCAATTTTAAGCTGATTTACAACCCTCACAACATATGATGCGTCATCTGTGTTAAAAAAAGACCTCATCCTCCTAATGTATGAGTTCCCCTGTCCGTAATAGGTAAAACGCAAAAAGACAAAGGCCGTCACCACAATCATTGTAGTTACAATAAGTGGGACAAACCTTTTGGAAACAATCGCATATATAGTAAGTGCAACAAATGGAAGAGCAAGGGAGCCCCTGGTTCCTGAAAGTAACATTCCATACATACAGGCCAAAGCCGTAAACATATAGAAAACTTTCATTTTTGTCTCTTTGAAATAGAGTGCCGATATACCGAATACTACACCTGAGAATGCTATTCCTGTTCCAAAGTTTCCTGCATCGGTAAAAATTGAAAAGTATCGGGTTCCTGAGTAAATAATGTGAGTAGAAGCAGCTCCCTCTGTGAAGAGCCATCTCGACTCAGCAAAGTCAAATCCTATTGTTTTCTGAAGCACTGCCTTGAGAACAGCAATCAGGGAAAAAATTGCCCATATAAACAGCATCCGTTTAAAATCCTTGTATTTCCTAACAACAATTGCAACCAGGAATACAATAATGAAAAAGTAGATACCCATTCCCCGAACAGATGTCAACCATGCTACAATAGTAGAGGAGTATGGATTGAATATTTCGAACACACAGTAAAATACCCAGATTAAAGCAACGAGTGTAAGACCGTTGAACGAGTTGCTCATCTTAACATCCGACTTTTTGTTAAAACTGCTGAATAACACAGCAACCATAACCACTACGAGCAACATGTCCATCGATATACCGGGGGCAATTCCTTGCACATACCGCGACAAACCCGATATAAAATAGTTCCCTGTGAATACCAGTATAACCCCTATGTTAGGGTTACTGACAACAACAAGAAAAACAAGAAACATGAGAGGCAGCATAGAAAAGACCCCTCCAAAGAGAAAGCCCATTCTGGTGTTCAGGTAAACAATAACCAGAACCAGTCCCAGCAGGAGCAGGTACACCAAAGCCTTGTTGACATTATTGAAAAGGTTATTGATAATACCACTCATAGTAGCATTATTTAGATGTCAGGCCGAATTGAGTCAGTTTGTAAACAAGTTTCCTGAAGTATGTATATGGCGGCAACATTCCGACAAAGCTCTCTTCTACACTTGTGCTTGCCTGTGTCAGATAAAGCTGCAAAGGAGCGTCTTGTGCCTGCGTTTTAAGCCTTTCAAAAGCCAGCTTGTCAATGTCGCGCCAAACTTTATCTGCCCTTATTACCACAAGATTTATTGAGGCTTCTCTCAACAGACCGACAGGAATTGCCGATTTTGAGATAGATCTGTGCTCAACCAGAATTACGTCTTCGTTCTCATAATCGTAAAGCTCCGACAGATTCATGGATAGTATATAATCCCTGGAATCACTTGTTATCCCTTCATGCCATGATATTATCCTTACACGGAGCCCTCTCTCTGTCCAATACTCATTCAGATGGTCAATAAGCAGGCTCTTGCCTGTCCCTTCATCGGTACTTATAAAGTTGATAATATCGGGCTTCTCCTTCGGATTCAGGTACGGAATGATTGCATTTGCCAGGTAGTTTGCAGCAATCCTCTCATACTCCTTGTTATATCCTCTGTACTTGAATCTGTTTCTTGTAGGGAATGCTCCCAGAACTACTGCCGGAATCAACCTTTCTGCTCGTATTTTGTCCCTCACGGTACGGTCGAATAGCTCTAGCAACAGAAAATATCCTATGATAAAAATGAGGGTTCCAATATATGTTATCAAAACAATTACCCTCCTTGCCGTCGGCATCGGAGATACAGGGAATAGCGGAGGATTGATGGCCTTAAGCGTTGCTGAGGTCATCTGAAGAGTCTTCTGCCGCAACAGAGCAGCATTAAGACTCTGTAATACACTAAGATAGGATTGCTCTGTAAAACCGATATCCCTCTCCTTCCTTTTTAATGTCGAACCTATAGGAGAGAAATATGTATATTGGTTTTCGAGAGTTTTCTTTACCTCCTCCATAACCTTCATTTCAGATATGGCTTTCTCCCTTATTATAATTTCCGCAATCCACTGTTCAACAAATGTTGTTGTGGCAATTCCCTCTTTTGTGTACTTCTGGTCGCTTACCAGTGCCGAGAATGACTTAAGATCATTTTCTGCATCTTTTAGCCTCCTTTTATATTCCTCCAGTGTCTTTGAATATGTAGACAGGGAGTCTGTCTGAAATGTCTCAAGACGCGCCACTTGAGTGCTGTACAGTGAGAGTGTATTCAGCTTGTCAAGAAACAAACTATTGTTCTGAATCGCTTTTATTTGGTCTTTTATCCTCTCTTCCAGGTCGTTTACGGTTGTACTCGCACTTGTGTATCTTAGTAAAGCGTCGTTATACAACAGATCGTAGTCCCTTGAGAGGGCTGTTACCTGTTTAGTCTGCTCATCGTAATTTATGACTTTTTTCTCTATATAATACTGAGTAAGAGAATCTTCAGAAGCTCTTAGTTTTCTGCCTAGTTTTGCAAGTTCGTTGCGGAAGTACTCCACAACGTTGTTTGTCTCGCCAAATCTGAGTATTTCATATTGCTTAACAAACTCGTCATTCAGAAGGACAAGTGTATTGTATGTGATACCCGGGTCATCGTTCGAATAGGTAATGTCCAACATGTCACTATCGAAAAGCCTCCTTACTTCAATCTTTGATAAGGCATTGTAACTATAATGCTGGTGGTTCCAGTTGAAAAGACCATAAACGAAGTTGGTTGGAGAGGCTCTTTCATAGGCATTGAGGTTCTCAATGGTCTTCTCTTCCGAGGTCTTGTCTATTAGTGCCCGTACCTCTTTTGGGGTTATGAGCAGCAGGTTCCTGTAATTGCTTGCGAGAATGTAGTTGTTATCCTTCTGGGGATCTCCGTAAATCATATGCTGTGCATACAATCTTAAAGATACGTTCCTGAGGGTAGACTTGGATTTGATGATGCTTATAAGGTTGTCAATACCATTGTTTACGCTACTCCAGTCAATTCTTCCTCCCCCTACTCCCGACTCAATCGTAAAGCCCGATGCTATACCTGTGTATATGGTTGTTGTAACCACATATTCCCGTTGCATGTTCCTTGTAAGGTATATGGCAATAAGGGCAGCAATCAGTGGCAGGAACAGCAACCAATATTTGATTCTTAAAAGTAGCTTTACTATCTGCGATAATATTTCCATATACTACCTATTAATAATTTTTGTGGTAGCAAGAACTTCCAGCTTAAGGATAGCTGTATTAAGCTCCTGTCTTACATTTTCCAACTGCATGAATGCCTGAACCTGGGTACCCTTGGCACTACTAAGACCCTGCGCATTAATGGCCCCCATCATAAAATCCTTCTGTGATAGCTCAAACTGAGCATTTGCCAGGTTTGACTGTTCAAGCACAATTTTCAAAACCTTGAGCATACCCTGAGCTTTTATATAAAGCTCTACAATCAAAACTCTCTGCTGGTCATACCACATCTCCTTCTCTTTCATGGTCTCCTGAATTTTGAGCTGCTGGGTCCTTATCCTGTTTCTTCTGTCAAATACCTTATTTAGAGGAATGTTCAGTGCCGCTCCTATGTTGTACCAAAGCTGTTCACCTCCTGTGTTCTGGTATACTATTGGGTAATTGGACCCAAGATTTGTATATGAGTTTATGCCCATTACTCCATACTGATATGTTCCGAATATTGTTACATACTCCAGCCAGCTTCTTCGTTCAGTCTTTAGGGCAAGCTCCTGTCCTGACATTCTGTATCCATAGAATTCAACCATGGAACTTCTTCTTGCTCCCTCGAAGAGAGAATCCAGGGGTGGTAATTGTAGTGACAATAAGTCTTCAGCCGATAATTGCTGGGCAGAGATTTTCTGCGTAAATGGTATGATGGTGAATAGAAGTAGTATAAGATATCTCTTCATCATTCTTTTATTAAACATTCTCCTTTTGTATAAAGGCAGTTATTGTCTTAAATATAATTTTTACATCCATCCAGAAGTTGTAGTTCTTTGCATAGAATATATCTAGCTGTTTCCTCTCCTCAGGAGAAAGCTTGCCTGAGTCCCCCCTTTTTTCTACCTGCCATAATCCTGTAAGACCTGCCGGGCCTAAAAACCTGTCTATGTATTGGTCAGATGTCAGCTGTTCTGCCTCATATAACGGCAGAGGTCTGTTGCCGACAACAGACATGTCACCTTTAAGTATATTGAACAATTGCGGCAATTCATCTATACTGTATTTTCTGAGCAACCGTCCTATTTTAGTTATCCGCGGATCATTTTCGTACTTTACGAAATTGTTTAATTGTTTACTGGTTTTGTCTCTCAAAAAATCTTTCTCAGAGATAACATCGTCGTCAGAAACAAAATAACCCTCTCCCATATCACCTACTATAGGAATAAGTGAGGAGTTGAAGAAATCGTAACCACCCTCGCTTTCAACCTCCTGATATTGATTCAGGTTCATAAACTCTTTCAACCGTTTGTCAGCATCGCAGTACATAGAACGGAACTTAAGGAAGTCGAAAATTTCGTAGTTGCTGCCAACACGTTTGGATTTGTATATAATTTTCCCTTTGCTCTCGAGCCGGATGAGTATTGCAACAACAATCAGTAATGGAGAGAGTATCAGGAGAGCAGCCAGAGACGACAATATGTCGAAAGTTCTTTTCCAGAATGGTATCGTATACGTTTTAAGTGGTTGCTGCTCTAGTGAGGCCGACTGTATAAGTTCCTGGTTTTTAGCTACAAACTCCAATCCGTTCTTTAATCTCGTCTCAGATACGTCGGTATGAGTTGTGTCATTCACCCCGCACTTCTGATATTGTGATATCTCCTCTTTCTCAATTCTATCAGCTACCAGTACAATATAAGCCGTAGGAAACTCCTTTTTCAGGTATTCAATTCTGGGGCTGTCAATCTTTATTGAAGATTTTTCATAGAGGACCAAAAGCGGAAGGTTCCCTCTTCTTTCAGAAATCTTTCTGGCAGCATCTGCATGATCTTGTGCAACAACCAGTAATTTACCTAAATAGGAACTGAAACGGGATATTGTATCCGCGTTTTTCCCGACATATATTGTATAGACTATCACGAAACTATTTTTTTAAGCCTTACTTTTAACTCCATTGGGTTAAATGGTTTTGAAATATAGTCATCTGCTCCCTTCTCCAGCAGTGCAATCTTCTGAGATGTGCTATCTTCACTTGAAAGAACAACAAAAGGTATCGATTTGAAAAGGTCGTTCTTCTTTACATAATCCAGAAAATCTACACCGGACATGTTTGGCATATAAATATCTGAAACTATTAAATCTGGTATATTACCCTCTTGTAACCAGGCAATTGCCTTGATGGGATCCTCGAAATACACACACTCGAATGTTTCTGAAATATATACCTGTATTACTTTTGCAATAGTGGGCTTATCATCTACAATCAGAACTCGCTTTTTCACAATTGTTCTATGTTAGTTATTAATTCAAATTTTGTGTAAATGTATAAAAAATATAACAATAAAAGAACCCTCCGGTTTAATTAGTCTGTTTTTTGGGCATGCACAATTAATTCTCCGTTTTGTCGAGTTACATTGCCAACAATTTTAACCATTAAAAGATAGAATCCAATGCCGAAAATATTATACAAAGGCAATAACAGATTAAATCCCATAGTGTACTTAAGCTGGTTTTTCACTGGTCTGAAGCCGGCAAGGTTCAGCAAATTGTTAATGGCCCTGAAATTCCAGGTGAACAGATGGTTGTTAAGGTCCGGTTCAAATCCGGCTTTTCCATGGTTGTCCTTAGGAAGTATCAGAAGCAATGTGCCCCCTTTTTTTAGTTTTGCTCTCATCTGAACAAGAGATTCAAGTGGATCAGGTACATGTTCCAGTGAGTGTCTCGATAAAACAATATCAAACTCTTCATTTGGAATCTCATCCAGAGTTTCAAAAACAGGAATGTCTCTCTTTCTGCAGGCATCAAGAGCGTCTTTGCTTATATCATAACCGTAAACATTTGTAAGAGAGGCTATATTCTGCCCTATTCCAACTCCAAACTCAAGTATCTTTGGATTGTCGGTAAATTCCGAAAAATACATTTTAGCTGCAGTCTTTGACTTTGCCCAAAAGTATTTGTCATTCAGCAATAAATTTTCATGCCTTTTTGTGTGGTATGAGTTATTGTAATAGTCAAACAGTTGGTTTGTGCTCATGCTTACGTTTTTTTATAGGGTACGTTCGTACAAATATAAAAAAATATTTTGTACCTCTTCTATAAAGTTGGTAGCTTTGTTTAGGTTATGTTACATTTAAATCATTAGTTATATGGGTTTGAAAGCTGTCAGATTATTGGTAAATGCCACTGTTGTGGTTTTTAGCTTCGTGGTTCTAGCATTTAGCATTGCAGCCATGCTCTCTTCCAATACCGACCCAAACATTAATGTAAACTCAGCATTCATAGCTCTTGCCCTTCCGCTGATTCTGGTAATTGCTTTTATACTAGTGGTTTTTCAGCTGTTCAGAAAAAGTTTCTGGTTTATTATCCCGCTCATTGCGATAGCAGTCAACTATCAGTATGTATCATCTATGATTCAGGTTAATATCTTCTCCGGAAAAAATTCAGCTGCAAATAATCCTGCTATAAAAGTTGGAACTTATAATATCCATGGGTTCAGACATATCAGGAACAATGTGTCGGTAAATTACATTGCAAATTATATGTCCACAGAAAATGTGACCGTTCTTTGCATGCAAGAGTTCTCTTCACACAGCCTGTTCAATATGAACGAAGTTGCCGGGGCATTTGATTTTCTGCCCTATTCCACGCTTGTAAACAACGCTTCTCCAAAAGCAGGACTTGTTATTTTCAGCAGGTTTCCAATTAAGGCTAACGGAATGCTTAAAATTGAATCCCTCTCCAACGGAGTAATATGGGCAGACGTCGAACTTCCCGGCGGACGGATAATAAGGGTAATAAATGCTCATCTCCAGACAACCGGAATCAGCCGTTCCTATTACCTTGGATTCAGAAGAAACATAAAGTTGATCGGAGACAACTATAAGTTAAGAGCAACACAGGCAAATATTCTAAATGCATTCATCGACTCTTCAGAAACGCCGGTTGTCTTATGTGGCGATTTTAATGACACTCCTTCGTCATACACATACAAAAAAGCAAAAGGTAATCTGATAGATGGGTTCAAGGAAGCCGGATCTGGGCTAGGAAGTACATTCATGCATAAATCAAGCATGCTCAGAATAGACTATATAATGTATTCAAGGCAATTGAAAGGGACAGGATACAATTCCGGCTATCAGAAATGGAGCGATCACAATCCTGTTATTGCTGAGTTGGAATATCGAAACTAAAGATAGATCCAATACCCTCCTGCGAGGTGAAGCCAAGTGTACCTCCGTTCCGTTTGACAAATTCGTTGCAAAGCAGAAGGCCAAGTCCTGAACCCTCTTCGTTGTCTGTGCCAAAACTTGTGAAATGTGATTCTGATTTGAACAGCCTCTCCTGGTTCTCCATGCTGATACCGGCCCCATGGTCCTTTACAAAAATAACTATCCTTTCAGGTTCTTCCACAATTTCCACATCAACGACAGAACCGTCATAACTGAACTTTATTGCGTTGCTTATAAGGTTCCTTAGCGCTGTCTTTACCATGTCGATATCTATCCTTGCAATCCTTTCTGTACTACCTATAATATTGATTGTAATATTCTTAAGCTTTGCTACTGCTCTTAATACCTCAACCACTCCACTTACCAGATTCATAACATCCACGTTATCCTGGAAAACTGTGTTGAGACGTCCTGTCTGACTCTTTGTCCATTTAAGAAGATTGTCCAGAAGGGTGAAGCTGTCATCTGTAAGCCTGTTTGCCATTATAAGCAACTCATACATATCCTCGTCTATGTTTTCCCTCTTTATTCCGGCAATCAATACTTCCATGACCATCCTTATGGATGCTATAGGTGCCCTTAGATCATGAGCAATAACCGAATATAGTTTATCCCTTCCTATGATTGTCTTGCGGAGCTCTTCTGTCTGTCGCGATATTAGTCTTTTGGCAGCAATAAGTGATACCTGATGGTTTATGCGGGTAAGTAGTTCATCCTTGTTGAAAGGCTTCGACACATAGTCTGCTGCGCCTAATTTGAACCCTTGTACGATATCTTCGGTAGAGTTAAGTGCCGAAAGAAAAATAATTGGAATTTCTGCTTTATCCGGCATCTCTCTCAGACGTCTGGCAACTTCGTGCCCATCCATGATAGGCATCATAATATCAAGCAATATAAGGTCTGGCCTGTGTTTTTCTACTATTTCCAGTGCGTCCCTGCCATTAAATGCAGTTAATGTCTTATAGCCGGCTTTTGATATTAAAAGCTTCAATAATAAGACGTTAGCATCAACGTCATCTACGATTAAAATCGTAAATTCAGAATTATTTATCTCCATCACGATTTGTTATCTGTTTTCTAAAATAATCAATAGTCTTCCCAAGCCCCTCATCTAATTGTATTACGGGTTCCCAGTCAAAAAGTTTCTTTGCAAGCGTAATATCAGGTTGTCTTTGTTTAGGGTCGTCCAGAGGTAGCTCTTTATGAACAATTGCAGATTCAGAACCTGTAAGCATTATGATCTTTTCTGCCAGCTCCCTGATTGTAAACTCGTTTGGATTGCCTATATTCACGGGACCGGTGAAGTCATCACCAGAATTCATGACCCTTATCATTCCCTCAACCAGGTCATCTATGTATTGAAAGCTTCTGGTCTGCAGGCCCTCTCCATAAAGTGTAATATCTTCGTTTTGCAGAGCTTGTACAATAAAATTGGAAACAACCCTTCCATCGTTGGCATTCATGTTTGGTCCATAGGTGTTGAATATCCTTATAATTTTGATTCTTACCCTGTTCTGGCGATGATAATCCATAAAAAGAGTCTCGGCACATCTTTTACCTTCGTCATAACAAGAACGGATTCCTATGGTATTAACGTTTCCCCAGTATGATTCTGTCTGAGGGTGGATTATCGGGTCACCATATACTTCGCTTGTAGAGGCCTGCAATATTTTTGCATTTGTTCTTTTAGCCAGACCAAGCATATTTATGGCTCCCATCACAGAAGTCTTTATTGTTTTTATGGGATTGTACTGATAGTGCACAGGAGATGCGGGACAGGCAAGATTGTAAATCTGATCCACCTCGGCATGAAAAGGGTTAATTACATCGTGCCTGACAAGTTCGAAGTTTGGATTGCCTATAAGTTTAATAATGTTCTGCTTGGAACCTGTAAAAAAGTTATCCAGGCAAATAACATCGTTTCCCTCATTGACAAGTCTTGTGCATAGATGAGATCCTATGAAACCTGCGCCCCCGGTGACCAGTATCCTTTTCATGTCAGTGTTTTTTCCCTATTGAGTAGTAGTTGAGTCCTTCTGCCTTGAGTTCTGCAGGATCATAAATATTACGTCCGTCTACAACTACATTTCCCTTCATCAACTGTTTGATATGTGACCAGTTGATAAGTCTGAATGGTTTCCACTCTGTTACCAGAGCAACTGCATCAGCACCGTCGACCGCATCATATGGGTTTTTGCAAAAAGTCACTTTGTTTCCTAATTTTTGTGCTGTCTCCTCCATTGCTACAGGGTCGAAGATTCTTACTTTGACTCCTGCGTTTAAAAGATCGTTTATTACCACCATAGATGGAGCCTCTCTCATGTCGTCTGTATCTGGCTTGAAGGTAAGTCCCCAGATTGCAATTGTCTTTCCCTTTATCTTGTTTTTGAATGCATCGTTTAATTTCCTGAAAATTATTCCCTTCTGATGTTCATTGACAAGTTCTACAGCCTCAACTATCTTCATTTGAAAGCCAAACTCCTTTGCTGTTGTAATCAGAGCTTTAACATCCTTAGGAAAGCATGAGCCACCGTAACCCGCTCCTGCATATAGAAAACTTGAGCCTATCCTTTTATCGCTGCCTATTCCTTTTCTTACAGAATCTACATTGGCGCCTGTTGCCTCGCAAAGAGCGGCAATCTCGTTCATAAAGCTTATTCTGGTTGCCAACATAGCGTTTGCTGCATATTTCGACATCTCGGCTGATGCTATATCCATGAATATAATAGGGAAACCATTCAATAAAAATGGTTTATACAATCTTTCCATTAGTAGTCTTGCTCTTTCGCTGTCTACCCCCACTACTACTCTGTCCGGAGACATAAAATCTTTAATTGCAGCTCCTTCTTTAAGGAACTCGGGATTTGAAGCAACATCGAAAGGAATGTCCACTCCTCTCTTATCGAGCTCAGCCTGAATCACTTTTTTTACTTTAGGGGCGGTTCCTACCGGAACAGTACTCTTGGTAACAAGCAATTTATAGTTGTTCATGTGTTTCCCAACATTTCTGGCAACATCAAGCACATACTTAAGGTCTGCGCTTCCGTCTTCGTCCGGAGGTGTACCCACTGCGCTGAAAATAACAGAAACATCATCAAGAATGTCTATCAGATTTGTAGTGAAACTCAGACGCCCCTCATCTGCATTTTTGTTAACCAGTTCCTGAATGCCAGGTTCAAAAATCGGCATCACTCCATTCTTGAGTTTTTCTATCTTACTCTTATCGATGTCTACACAGACAACGTTAAGACCCATCTCTGCGAAACAAGCGCCGGTTACCAAACCAACATATCCTGTTCCTACTATTGCAATTTTCATAGGCTTAAGTATAACATTTATCGTAATAAGCAAAGATAATAAAATTATAGTTGACAATAATATATCATTGCCTAAAAAAAAAGGAGCCTTCCGGCTCCTCTAATTTAAGTTCTGTTAGTTTTTTATAGATGCTATCTCTTTTATGGCTTCTATTGCTGCATCTACCTCTGCTTCCGTCGTAAAGGCTCCTATGCTCATTCTGACTGTTCCATGTATGTCTGCAGTGCCGATATGTTGGTGGACTTTAGGGGCACACTGCAATCCTGTCCTTACTGCAATATTATAATCTACGTCAAGCATTGTGCCAACATCTCCTGCTTCGAACCCTTTAATATTGAACGATAGAACTGGATTTTTATTCTCTTTTCCGTTTGCGCAATATGTTGTTACGCCTTCGATACTCTGAGCAGCTTTACGTAGTTTATCCCAAAGTTCTATCTCTCTGTTGTGAATGTTCATTATCCCCTGCTCTGTGATCCATTTCACGCCGGCATAAAGTCCACTGACTCCCAGAAGATTTAGTGTTCCATACTCCAACCTGTAAGGATACTCCTCAAGATGAGCAGGATATGCCGAACGAACCCCAGTTCCTCCAGCACGTGTATGCTTTATCACAATTCCATCCCTTACATAAGACCCACCTATACCTGTTGGCCCCATAAGACATTTGTGTCCGGTAAAACAGTAAACATCTACGTTGCAAGCCTGCATGTCAAAGTCTACAGAACCTGCGCCCTGACTGCCGTCTACAACAAATATGACTCCCTTCTCCTTGCATATTTTACCTATTTCTGCTATAGGTTGAATTGTTCCCAGCACGTTTGAGCAATGAGTAACTATGACGAATTTGGTATTTTTCTTTATTGCATTTTTAATATCGTCCGGGTTTACATAACCGTTATTGTCAAAAGGAACGTATGCTACTTCTATGGTTCCTTCCTGCTCATGAACATACAGAGGCCTCAGGACAGAGTTGTGCTCAAGCAATGTTGTTACTACATGAGTGCCCTTCTCAACCAGTCCATTAATAATAAGATTAAGTGAATCTGTTGCATTATAGCTGAATGTCAGCCTATTATGGTCTGGTCCTCCGTTAAAAAGGGTTGTCAACATTTTACGTGTGTTATTTACCACCTCTTCTGTCTCCACTGCAGCATCAAATCCGGAGCGGCCCGGGCTAACTCCTTTGGTTCTGAAAAAGGTGTTCATAAAGTCATAGACAGAATCCGGCTTTGGAAAGCTTGTTGCTGAGTTATCCAGGTAAATCAGTTTACTCATAATTGTATTTTTTAGTTTGTTTTTATGATTATCAATGCATCAGCCACTACTTCTGATATGGTTTTAATCTGAACGCCAAGTTTATATGTATGATTCAATTGGAGTAACTGATCTACACAATTATGGCATGGGGTTATAACAACCTTTGCTCCGGTTTTTCTTATCTGGTCAGCTTTTATCTCTCCTATTTTAAGCCTTCTGTCGTTGTACTCGCTCATCGCAAGAGCTCCTCCTCCTCCTCCGCAACAGAAATTATCATTTCCGAAAGGGTTCATCTCAATGAAGTTTGCAACCGAGCTTTTGACCACAAATCTGAGTTCTTCAAGCATTCCGCCATTTCTTACAAGGTTGCATGGGTCGTGAATTGTGTAGAGCTCCTTGTTAAGAGATTTGTCAAGCTTTATTTTACCGTCTCTTATATAACCGCCAATGAGCTCAACAGCAGTAATTGTATCAAAATCATATGCTTTTTTTAGATAGTTGGGACCATCCCATCTGTTGGCCCTCGATCCGTGCCCGCACTCTCCAAGTATAAGTCTCTTCCCTCTGAGTTTGTGAATCTCGTCATATAAATTTTTTGCTATCTGTGTGGCTTCTGCCATATTGGCGTTGAAAAAACCGTAGTTTGTAACATCGTAGTATTTGGATGAAAGGGTCCAGCTTGCTTCTGCTGCATATAAGACCTTAGCCATAGCAGATATCGACAGAGGAAAAAACTTAGGTTCCCTGGGATTAAGAGTGTAAAAAATATCCTTATCAATCTCATCCAGAGGAATCCTTGCTTTATCATCCTGCATCTCGTCAATCAGCTCTTCTTCCATCCATTTTATAGTATCAACAAACTCCACTGTAGGTATACCCATATTGTTGCCGGTATTAATAGCAGCATCAACTGTGGCCTGAAGGGTTTTTGGAACCATATCCATAGTTGCCAGCATCTCTCTCCCTTTTTTCACTATATAAGGAATATCCACGCCTATAGAGCAGTGTTTGACACACCTTCCACACATTGTGCATGATCCGTATAATGAATCAATCATCTCTTCTGCCATAGATTCATCCAGATCCTTTGCATTCACCAAGGCAGGAACTGTTTTTCCGGCCAAGGTGCAATACCTTCTGTATATGGAACTTACAAGGTCAATCTTTTTTGCCGGAATGTACTTTGCCTCCTTCATTGTTATGTAGTACATACAACTGCCTGCACATAACCCGCATCTTACACATGAGTTGAGATGAGTTATAAGCTTACTGTCAGATTTTGATCTGAGCAGATCTATAGCCTTCTCTCTTTTTTCTTTATCTATTTTTTCCATATTATCTTAATGCTGTTTTTGTGGCCATGTTCCTCTCCACCCATAGAAAAATCCGAGGTGAAACCTGGCGAAAAAGAAGTACATGAGATGCTTTGTCTTACCTAACGGCAACCAAATAAACAAAAGTGCAGAAGTCAGAAAATAAAAAATCTCTACTGAAGGAAAAAGCAGATAGAGAGCACTAACAAGCTGTATTCCGCTTGTTAGAATATTTGAAATATAATCGTCAAATCCTGAAAGAGATCTCAACTCCCGGTTCAATATCCTTTTAAAGAGAATTCCTATTCCGGACAATGAGGTAAAGAGAAATGCTCCGGAAACTACTGTTGATATAAAGACCGGGAGCATAATACCGGCAAATGAGAAAATCATAAGCAAGACAAACAGAAGAAGTGCGGCAAACGTCCCCATATGATATACAAGACCCGCTGCATATGTAGGCAGATGCATATATGCCGATTCTTTTTGAGCAGGTGCCATTGCATTTGTAAAAGAATAAATTACAGCGCCTTTAACATCTCCGTCTCTTTTTGAGAGATCTTTAGGGACACCGAGTTTGATCAGTCTGATAAACTGAATGGCAAAAACCATAATACAGATAAAAAGAGCTGCAACAGCAATCAATTTATACCACTCCATATTCACATGATGTTAAACGCAACCATCCGGTTTTGGCAAACCTGCAACTTTGCATGCTCCTCTTGCAGGGCCGAGTGGAAACAACTCGTAAATTTCACGCAGTTTGAGACCGGTTTCCTGGCAAATGGTACGAATCATTGGAGCATTTCCCTTCTCTTCGAAATTGCTTCTGATAATTCTGACAATAGCCCAATGCTTGTCTGTTAATTCTTCGATACCATCTGATTTCGCAAACAATTTTGCTACATCATCATTCCAAATATTCGGATCAGTTAAAAATCCATCACCATCTACTTCAAATACCTTTCCTTCTACTTCAAATGTTGCCATTATTATTTTATTCTTTTAGCGTTAATACTGTTTACGAAGATAAATAAAAAAAAATCACTTTAAAAAAACTTTATTTATATTAATTTGTTATATAATAATTACTTTTTAAAACAACTTAACACCCAAACCATTACTAATTATGACAGATCAACAGATAGCGCATACTATCAAAATGCGGCCAATAGGAGAGGTGGCAAAACAGCTTGGAATTGATCCTGAAGAGTTGGAACTCTATGGCAAATACAAGGCAAAACTTCCGCTAAAGTATATAGACAGGACAAAGTTCGGAAAGTTGATACTTGTTTCTGCAATCTCCCCGACACCTGCCGGAGAGGGCAAAACAACAGTTTCTATCGGGCTTTCCCAGGCGCTGAACAGAATCGGTAAAAAGTCTGTTGTAGTTCTGAGGGAACCATCTCTGGGCCCGGTTTTTGGAATCAAGGGGGGAGCAACCGGTGGAGGATACTCTCAGGTTTTGCCAATGGAAGATATAAATCTCCATTTTACAGGTGATTTTGCGGCAATCGAAAAGGCACATAATCTACTGGCAGCACTCATAGACAACAATATACAAAGCAAAACAAGATCGCTCAACCTGGACCCTCGTACAATCTCTTGGAGGAGGGTTATGGATATGAATGACCGCTCCCTCAGGTCTATGGTACTGGGTTTGGGAGGTACCGGAAACGGAATTCCCCGGGAGACTGGATTTGATATCACCGCTGCCTCGGAAGTTATGGCAATTCTTTGTTTATCAAACGATATTAACGACCTCAAGCAACGACTTGGGAACATTTTCATCGGATTTACATTTGACAAGAAACCCATATATGCCCGTGACCTCAAGGCCAACGGTGCAATGGCTGCACTTCTGAAAGAAGCAATAAAACCTAACCTGGTGCAGACAATAGAGGGAACCCCTGCAATCATTCATGGCGGTCCTTTTGCAAATATTGCACAAGGGACAAACTCAGTGATTGCAACCCAGACTGCAATGTCGCTCACAGATTACACAGTTACCGAAGCCGGCTTCGGTTTTGACCTGGGCGCCGAAAAGTTTCTGGACATAAAGTGCCGCAGTGCAAAATTGTCGCCTAATGCGGCAGTTCTGGTGGCTACAGTAAGGGCGCTCAAGTATCATGGAGGTCAACCACTGAAAGAGATTAAAAACGAAAACCTTGCAGCACTTGAAAAAGGTATCGTCAACCTGGAAAAACACGTGGAGAACATAAGGCAGTTCAGTCTTGCACCCGTTGTTGCTGTTAACAGGTTCCTCACAGACACTCAGGCAGAGCTGGACTTTATTGCAGAGTTCTGCAAACAGAAAAACATACCGGTATCAATTATTGATGTATGGGGCAAAGGTGGTGCCGGTGCTGAGGAATTGGCGCGACTCGTCGTAACTGCGTCCGACGACTGCTGTCCTAACTTCCTGCCGCTTTATCCCCTTACAGACAGCGTAGAGAAGAAGATTGAAACTATTGCAAAAAAAATCTACGGTGCAGAAGCTGTGGACTATACAGCAAAAGCAAAGGCAAATCTTGTAAAAATAGCAAACCTCGGACTTAATGACCTGGCTATATGCATGGCTAAAACACAGAAATCTCTTTCGGATAATCCGGAACTTCTGGGCCGCCCGAAAGATTTTATAATTACAGTGAGGGAGATAGAGATAGCCTCAGGTGCCGGCTTCCTTATTCCCATCACAGGAGATATAATGCGTATGCCCGGATTGCCTGAAGAGCCATCTTCGGAGCGAATAGACATAGACAATGATGGTAATATAACAGGGCTTTTTTAAATCTCCTCCGCAGTAAGTAGTAACTATAAGATTATCTCACTTACTGCGACGGAGAAGTTCCTCCTCTATATCGGAAATTGTTAGATTTTCATTTTCCATTAGTACCAACAGGTGAAACACCAGGTCTGAAATTTCGTATTTCAACCTCTCCTTGTCGCCTTTCAAGGCTTCAATGACCGTCTCTACTGCCTCCTCTCCCACCTTCTGGGCAATTTTTGAGATACCGTCACGGAAAAGGCTTGTTGTATACGACCCCTCAGGCATGGCTTCATGTCTCTCCTTTATGGTTTTGGCAAGTTGGCGGATGAAACCCTGGCTGTCGGCATCTCCAAAGCAGCTTACGGTCCCTTTGTGACACACAACACCGCGTGGTTCCGCCTTAATCAAAAGAGTATCACCGTCGCAATCTGCATCGATACTAACCAACCTAAGGAAGTTGCCACTTGTCTCTCCCTTTGTCCAGAGCTTTTGTCTGCTCCTGCTGTAAAATGTCACATTACCGCTCTCCATGCTAAGGGCAAGAGAGCCCTTGCTCATATAGCCTAACATTAGCACCCGTAGTGTGCGGCTGTCCTGAATGATAGCAGGAATGAGGCCGTCTTTGTTCTTGTCAAAATCAAGTTCATTAAAATTCTTCATAATCTTATCTCTATTTTATTTTCTTGTAGCTTTCTCTTTAAATCCGGGATACATATCTGGTTATAGTGAAAAACGGATGATGCCAGAGCAGCATCGGCACAATCTCCCTTGAACAACTCAATAAAGTGCCCCACACAACCAGCACCTCCGGAAGCTATGAGCGGAATCGAAAGCATCTCCGAGAGCCTTCGCAACTCACTGCAAGGGTAACCTCTCTTGGTTCCATCATGATCCATAGATGTGAACAGTATCTCCCCTGCGCCGCGGTTTTCTGCCTCCTTTGCCCATGAGAAGAGCTCCAGAGTGGTCTTTTTGTTCCCGCTGTGAGTAACCACTGTCCACTTATTGTCTATTAACATGGCATCTATTGCCACAACCAGAAACTGTGATCCATACTTGTCTGCTATCTGCGTTATTAGTCCCGGGTTATTTACAGCTGCGCTGTTGATGCTTATCTTGTCGGCGCCTGCAAGCAACAACGCTGATGCATCTTCGATAGTGGATATTCCTCCGCCTACCGTGAACGGGATACTGATATTTTTGGCCACTGAAGATACAAGCCGGAGAAATGTGCCCCTGCCCTCAAGGGTTGCGCTGATATCTAGGTAGACAAGCTCATCGGCACCATCGGCTGCGTATCTTTTACCCATCTCCACAGGATCTCCAACCTCCCTGAGGCCCAGAAAATTTACCCCTTTTACCGTTTTACCGTCTCTTACATCGAGACACGGAATTATTCTTTTTGCTAACATCTGCTTAACTCCTCCATGTCAATTCTTCCCTCGTATATAGCCTTTCCCACAATCACTCCGTCTATGAGGGATTTGTCAATTATTCTGATGTCTTGTATTGAGGAGACCCCTCCGCTTATGGTTATACGCAGGTCGGGAAACCTCTCCTTTAGTGAGTAGTACCGCTCGTAAGAGGGCCCGCTCAGGGTGCCATCCTTAGAAATATCAGTAGATATCAGTTGTTTGAGACCAGCTTGGTAAAATTCACCTACAATATCATACAGAGTCTTGTTGGTCTGTGTTTTCCAGCCGTCTATTGCTACGTTCGCATCTCTAAAATCGGCTCCAAGTATGAGAACTTCCGGACCGAAGTCCCTGAGCCAATCCAGAAAAAGGGAGGGGTTTGTTACCGCAATACTTCCACAGATTACCCTTTTTGCTCCTGCATCAATTATACTTTGCAGCGATTTTATACTCTTTACCCCACCCCCGTACTGTATCTCCAGAGATGTTGCCCTGGCTATACTCTCCAGCACATTCAGATTTTTTGGCCCTGACGACTTTGCTCCATCCAGATCGACAATATGTAACCTCTCAAACCCAAGATCCTCATACTTTTTTGCAATATCTACAGGTGTTTTCGAATAGACCTTCTTTGTGTCGTATTCTCCCTTGGAAAGCCTTACGCACTCTCCTTCAATTAAATCTATGGCAGGAATTATATACATTCTCTTTTGGCTTTAATATTTATAAAATTGCGGAGTATCTTTTCTCCGGCTGCACCGCTCTTTTCCGGATGAAACTGTGTACTGTAAAAATTCCTGAAAGAGAGTGCAGAACTGAACTCAGCACCATGTTCCGTTGAGGCTATTGTGCAAGAGCCCACATTGGGTGCATAAGAGTGGACGAAGTAGAGGTACTCTCCCTCATCTATGCCGGCAAAAAGCTCCGATTTCAATTTTGTGATTCTGTTCCAGCCCATGTGCGGAACCTTTATTGCATCTCCCTGTAATCTGACAACCTCATTGTCAAAGATTCCCATACATTTTGCTGCTCCCTCCTCGCTTGACTTACACATAAGCTGCATACCTATACAGATACCAAGCACCGGCATCTCAAGTGTTGGGATGAGTATGTCCAGACCTCTCTCCACAAGCTTTGCCATTGCAGAGGATGCCTCTCCCACTCCCGGAAGAATCACATAATCTGCAGCTCTTATAACCTCGGGCGATGATGTCACGACATATTCCGCACCAAGCCTTTCGAGAGAGCTGGTCAGGGAAAAAAGGTTACCCGTGTTGTAATCAATTATTGCAATCATAATATCCCTTTTGTTGTCGGAAGTTTGTAATTGAACTGCTCTTTTTTGACTGCCATCTTAAGCGATCTTGCGAATGCCTTGAATATGCATTCCGCCTTATGGTGATCGTTTTGGCCTGTAGCAGAGATATAAATTGTAGATTTCATTGCTATTGCCAGAGAATAGAAGAAGTGGCGGAACATCTCGGTGGGAAATGTCCCAATCTGATTATTGTCGAAGGATACGTTCCAGTTGAGCCATGCCCTGCCTCCCATATCTATGGCAACCTCAGCCAGAGAGTCGTCCATGGGAAGCACAAAACCATACCGGCCGATTCCCTCCTTGGAGCCCAATGCTTTGTTAACGGCATCGCCGAGAATTATTGCAACATCCTCCACAGTGTGGTGTTCATCCACCTCAAGGTCACCAATGACATTGAGTCTTATAGATACTCCTGAGTGGAAGGCCAGCTGGTCGAGCATGTGGTCAAAAAAAGGAATGCCGGTATCGTTTTTTGATTCAAATGAGCCGTCAATGTCTACATCAAGCGAAATGTTTGTCTCTTTGGTAACTCTGGTCAAACTGACAAATCTGGAGTTAGTATAACTCTCCCCCTTGAGTACCTTTAAAACCTTGTCATTCTCCCTTGCAAGGCCGATGCTGATTCTCAGGCATCCTCCGCACAATGGCTGTGAGGACCTGTCTCTTACCACGATACCCGCGTTTACAAGTTTATCGTAAACCTCCCTTGGGTTTTTGAATTTAACCAGCAGAAAGTTGGCGTCGCTCTCGTATATCCCCTCTACCCCCGGGATAGTTTTCAACACTTCAGACAATCTTCCTCTTTCATTTTTAATCGTTTTTATCTTCTCATATGGAAGGGAACCAAGCAGCTTCTGAGCTCTCTCCTGAGTGTCAGAACCTATATTGTATGGGTACTTTACATTGGAGAGGAGTGATATTATTGCTGCGTCTGCAAATGCAAACCCTATTCTGAGACCGGCCATAGCCCAGGCTTTGGAAAGTGTCTGCAAGACAACCATATTGGGAAACTCATTCAATCTCCTTAAGAATCCCTCCTCGCTAGAAAAATCGATATATGCCTCATCTACAACAACGATCCCTTTAAATTCCGATGCTATTCTCTCAATTTCCGCACTATCAAGCATATTGCCTGTCGGATTGTTTGGCGAGCATAAAAAGATAAGTTTGGAGCATGAGTCTGTAGCTGCAAGGATCTTTCCGGCATTCAGCGAAAAATCTTCTTCAAGAAGAACCTCCCTGTACTCCACATCGTTTATCTGTGCAGCAACCTTGTACATGCCGTATGTGGGAGAAATAGCAACTACATTGTCTTTCCCGGGCTCACAGAACACCCTGAAGAGCAAATCTATTGCCTCGTCGCTGCCATTGCCTATGAATATGTTTTCTGATGGTACACACTTGATTTTTGAGATTGTTTCCTTTAGTTCCCTCTGCTTAGGATCGGGATACCTGTTCACTCCGTTCTCATATGGACTCTCGTTGGCATCGAGATATACGGAGAGCCCGCTCTGAGCCTCATCTCTTGCTGTTGAGTAGGGAGCCAGTTTCTGAATATTTTTTCTTACGATGTTACTATAGTCCATTTTGTATCTCCTTTAGTCGTATTGTTACTGCATTTTTGTGAGCAAAGAGACCCTCTGCCTCAGCCATGGTCTCAACTGCCGGTCCTATTGCCTGTAGCCCATTTGTGGAAATCTCCTGATAGCTTATCTTGTGAAGAAAGCTCTCTACCGAAATTCCACTTACAGATTTTGTCCATCCGTTTGTCGGAAGGCTGTGGTTTGTTCCCGATGCATAGTCACCCGCGCTCTCGGGCGAAAAGCTTCCAAGAAAGATGCTGCCTGCACTCTCAATTTTGTCTGCTATACTCCACGGATCTTCTGTTGATATCATAAGGTGCTCAGCTCCATAAAGATTTGCAAAGTCAATCATTTCCTCTTCGTTCCTTAGCATCACTATTTTGCTGTTTAGCAAGGCCATAGCGGCAATCTCCTTTCTTGGAAGGTTATCAAGCTGGATTGCAAGCTGTAGCATTACTCTATCTGCAAGCTCCCGTTCACTTGTCAAGAGAAAAAGTTGCGAGTCCGGTCCGTGCTCTGCTTGTGAAAGCAGATCGGCAGCAATGAACGATGGGTTGGCGGTGTTATCGGCAATTATCATAAGTTCTGAGGGGCCGGCGATCATGTCAATTGAGACGAAGTTGCTTACCTGTAACTTTGCTTCGGCAACATAGCTGTTCCCCGGACCAAATATCTTGTCAACCTTTCTAATACTCTCTGTTCCAAATGCCATTGCTGCAATTGCCTGAGCCCCGCCGGCCCTTACCACCTCTGTTATTCCAAGAAGTTGAGCCACATAAAGAATTACAGGCGAGACAGAGCCATCTTTAAAAGGAGGGGTGAAGAGAGTAATGTCGCTGCATCCGGCAATCTTTGCGGGTATGACAAGCATCAGTACAGTTGAGAAGAGTGGTGCAGTTCCTCCCGGGATATAAAGTCCAATCCTCTTTATTGGGAGTGATTTTTGATAACAACGAACCCCTTCGCATGTCTCTGTCTCCACGTTTTGGGGTCTCTGTACAGAATGGAATTTTTCTATGTTGGAGACAGCAATATCTATTGCAGCTTTCAAACCATTATCAACTTGGTTATTGGCGGCATCAAACTCCGGTAGAGTTACAATCAGTGATTCAGTTGTCGCTCCGTCGTATTGTAATGTCAGTTCTCTTAAAGCAGCATCTCCCCCCTCTCTTATACGAGCCATCGTATCCGATACGCTTTTAGATACAGCTTCGCGGTTTGTTCCGGGTCTGGAACAAATCTCTGTCCAGCGGGTTCTTTCGGGGTAAGTCAGAATATCCTTCATGGCATCATCTTTTCTAGTGACAATACAAGTATTCCCTCTGCTCCAATTGATTTAAGCCCCTCTATCCTGTCCCACAGCTGCTTCTCCTCCACCACAACGTGAACCGAGCACCACCCCTTCTGGGCCAGTGGAAGAATTGTCGGGCTCCTCATTCCGGGCAACATCTCTGTTGCATCGTCCAGTCTGTCAAGCGGAAGATTCATAAGCAGATACTTCATCCCCTTACTTCTCTCCACTGCCTCGAACCGCATCATCAACTGCTTAAGGATATCCCTTTTGTCACTCTCCATGTTCGGGGTTGCTATCAACACCGCCTGGGAATCCATAACCGACACAACCTCCTTGAGTCCGTTGGTGATGAGTGTCCCTCCTGAACTTACTATATCAAATATTGCATCTGCAAGTCCCACCGAAGGTGCAATTTCCACAGACCCGGCTATCTGGTGTATCTCAGCTGTGATTCCCTCTTTTTTGAAATATCTCTCCAGAAGGACAGGATAGGATGTGGCAATCCTTTTACCCTGAAAGTATCCTATTCCATTATAGATCTCGCTTTTAGGAATTGCCAGCGACAATCTGCACTTTCCAAAAGCAAGGTTGTGGACCTTGTCAACTATAAATGAACGCTCCTCTACCTCGTTCAGACCCACAATTCCTATGTCTGCCACGCCCATCGATACAGCCTGAGGGATGTCGTCATCTCTCAGGAAAAGTATCTCCAAAGGAAAGTCCCCGCATTTTGTAAGGAGTTTTTTCTTGCTTGGCTCTACTACGAGCCCGCTCTCTTTAAGAAGATCCAGGCTCTCTTCGTTTAACCTGCCTTTTGCCTGAATTGCCAATCTGATCATTTTTTCTGATTTTTTTGAATAAAAAAAAGGGCCTACCTGTCTGGTAAGCCCTTTTTTTGTGATTTATATATATTTAACGATTATTCATTTGAGATATATGCAAACATAAAACAACGCCTACCATGGGAATGAAGGTGATGATGATGGAGTACGTTTGTGTTTGCTAAAAAAGACACTATTGTTTGTTTTTGTTGGCGTAAAGTTAAGTTAAAAAAAATGTGGCATCCAAATATTTTATTGAAAAACTTTAATATACATGAATACTTCCCTGAGCTGCTGGCAGATAACTTACTCCTAACCATGTTATCATAAGTAGGACAAAACCGATCGGTATTATCCAGAGAGTGATTTTCCGGCTGTAACCCCCCCTTCTTGAGTGAATATACAACAGGTAGGCACAAACCGTTATGAGTGCCCAGGTCTCCTTGATATCCCACGACCAGTAGTCGCCCCACGCAGCCTTTGCCCACAAGGCTCCCATAAGTATTCCGGCCATAAGAAAAGCAAGTCCTATATAGACCAGATTATCAATCATATTAATAAGTTTTTCACTCTCGGCAGAGGAACCGTAAAGGGCAATCAAAGCAGCAATAGTTGCCGCACCCATCATTGCATAGGCAAGAATATAGACTGTTACATGAGGTACGAACCACGGGCTTTGAAGTGCCGGCATAAGGTTGGCCGTATGGATTTCCGGTTTGAGAAGGTTAATGAGAATGAATACTGCCGAGACCAGGGTGCTGTATGCTACCAGCCATTTGTACCGCCACCTCAGGTAAGTAAGGTAGCCGACAATGACCAGAAAGAAGGAGTACCAGAGTCTGGTCTCGCCCATGGTTCTCAATGGCGGATGTTTGAGCCATATCCACAATAATACAATAAATGAAGCAAATACAATTAAACCGGCCGATATGAGCAGATCAGAAAAGTACCTTTTTTTAAACAGATAGAGAGCTACCACACCAGAAAACCACAGAACAAGTGCCGCTGCTGCAAAGTATATGAATTCATTCCAGCTCATCTTTTACCTCCTTTCCAGAAAAGTGTCACAGAACCGATAAATAACATAAATATCCCGATATATGCAGGAATAAGCCAGGGGTCATGGACAAGCTGAAAGACAGAGTATCCGGAGTCCCTCCCTTTTTGCATGTCGTATGAATACTGATAAATTTTCCAGCTTCCCACAGTAAGAGGATGGTTCACCTGAACCACTCCGGATTTGGAGCTACCCCTCTCTCTCTTCACCTCAATTTCAGATGAGAAGGATTTTGGCTCCGGATATGCCATTGCCACACAAATTCTCTCTGTAAGGTCCAATACCCTGAACGGTTGTGAATAATTGCCACAACTTACCCAACCTTCATATTTATCACCTGTTTTGTTGTTACTTGCACGAATGTACGCAGCAGGCGCGTGATTGTCATTGTCGACCAGAGAATCCGACACTATTACCCAGTCATAGGAAGGGATGGCATCACCGCTCCTTTTGTCTATTATAATTGATTTGGGGAAATACTCCTCCATGTCAAAGTTCTTGAGCAGGATAGCGACAGGAAGCTCATCAATCTGACCTGTTTTTATATTCTCCCCTCTCCACTCTACCCTCCCCTCATATACAGTCATGAAATACTTGCCCGAATCTGCAGAGCCAAAACCGGCAGAAAAAAGAAGGATGAAAAGACCCGCGTGGTTTAGCATGAACCCTGAATCCTTAAGTCTGAAGGCTCTTGCTCTCCTTCCTGCAACCAGAACGAGGTTTGTCAAAAGCATAAGGTAAGTAAGGGCGAATGGCCATGAGTTGACTATACCACTTTGAGGTATCAGCCCCATGATAAGAGACAGTATCAAGAATGAAGAGATGAGAATGACCGACAAGCTAAGTGTCCCTAATCGTGCAACCACACTGTTTGGAGGCAATGCCGCAGCTACCAGAAAAATGAGCAGAAAGACAGCATTTGCAGGAAATCTTACTATGGCAGAATTAAAGGGTCCTGTCACTATTTGCAGGGCAGCTCCGGCAACAATTACTGCAAGTACTATTGTCAGTTCTGTTATATAAGTTTTTTTCCTGCCTTTGCCTTCTCTATCCATTTGGGAACCATTACTGATTTAAACTCCTCTTTTTTCTCCCTCAGGGTCTTCATATCCAACCCTATATACTCTTGAGCCTTGGCTTTTGTAGAGATATCCGGAGTTGGCACCTCACCCTTCACACCAAGAGATGCAAGCACTTTCTGTACCTCCAACTGCGCCTGATAACTTTTGTCGAGCGAATGTGCCATTATCCTCTGGGTCTCCACCGGTGCATGGAACGACGCTCCGTGCGAGGCCACTGCAAAATCCCATCTCCATTGTGCAGCTCTTAAAAGCTTAAGAACAGGTTCCATCTGTTTTTCATTTGCTCCGTTATCCCATGCATATTTTGCTCCAATATGAGCCTTTACAAGCTCCTTCTCTACCCTATCTCTTATTTCCAGCACCTTATCCTGATAATCGGTAACATATCCTGTCAGCTTTTCAGGAGTATCCCTGTGACAGGTGAGACAGGTACGGTCTATGTTCATAAGAGGCGACACCAGATGGTGGTCGCTGTATTTTATTGCTCCGTCGGTCTTGTAAGGCATGTGGCAATCTGCACAGGAGAGTCCTCTCTGGGCATGTGGCCCCAGAAGGAAAAGCTCATAATCCGGATGCTGTGCCTTAAGCATAGGAGCCCTGCTGAGTTTGTGAGTCCAGTCGCTGAAGCCAATGGAGTCGTAATACTGTTCTATTGTTTCAACTGTCATACCCTTGTCCCACGGAAAGGTCAGATACTTTTCGTCCCCCTTGAAATAATACTCAACATGGCACTGGGCACAGGCAAGCGTCCGCAGATCCTGAATTGTGGCTTTCTCTACATCTTTCCCTATTCTCAGAAATGCCTCTATAAGAGCTGGTCTGGAGATATTTACATTCATGTTTTCCGGGTTGTGGCAGTCGGCACATCCAATTGTGTTCACTATCTCCGGCCCCATTGCTCCCCATTTTTTTGAATAGAATCCTGCGATTCCTATCTCTGCCATCATTCTCGGGACATCCGGACTTTTACAGCTCCAGCAGGTTGCCGGTTGGGGCCCCTCGGTATCGGTCATTGGAGAGCCGGTCCTGAGTGTGCGCCTTACATCTTCTATTGCGTGATAGTGACCACGAGGTGCCGAGTAATCCATTGAGAATGCATAACCGGCCCACAAAACAACCATATCGGGCCTCATCTCCAGTACATCCTGCTCAATATTGCCATTGTGCTTGCTTTTGAATCCGGTCTCTTCTGTCTTCTTCCATGTCTCAAATTCCCGAGGATAGTTCTCTCCCCATATCTCGTTTCTGGCTTCGATTCCCTTAATCTCCACCTTTTTGTTGTTAAACAGAGTGGCAATTTCTGCCCTTCTCTCGTTTATTGAAGCAGCAAGCAGTCCCAGCAGAAAGACGACAACTACTGTTGTGAAAAAAAGGGTCCAAAGCAGAGCTCCTCGATGTTTTTCAAAGAATTGTTTAAGTTTCATAGGGATATGTTTTTATTGCATTATCTTTTTAAGCCATTTGGGAACCGGCGATTCGGGCAGCGGGACAATTGCATTCGGACTCATGGCCAGATTCGAAAGCCTGCCGTGAGTAACCTCTCTGTGACAATTCCAACAAGCCTTCCCCTCTCCTCTCTTAACTTGCGAATAGCTTATCATTCCTGTTTTAACGAATTCTGTATTAAGCTGGGTGTGACATCTTACGCAGTTCTCCATTATTGCTGTATAACTCGCATCTCTCGGCCTGATTACCTGTGGTTCCATTCTGGCTGTAAATACCGCAGCATGATAAAGGCCATCCTTTGCTTTAAAGGCATATCCTCTAATCATATTGTCCTGGGGAACATGGCAGTCATTGCAATTGGTCCACGGTGAATGGGAACTCTTTTGCCACGATTGGTAATAGGGCGCCATTATATGGCAGTTTACACAGGAGGAAGGGTCATGTGAGAGGTAGGATGTCATCCTGGAGACATAAACAAGATAGATGAAAATACCCACGGCACAACCGAGCAGAATTACTACAGGCACAACTAAACGTGAAGGAAATCTCATCTCTGTATGTGTCTTTATTATGACCCATTACAAAGATATAAAAAAGTGAATACAAATCAATACCCTAGCCTATAGTCCAGAACTATTGCAGAGAGACCTTTGTCCATCCATTCAGGCATCTTTTCTCCTTTTAGGAAGTGGTTGAAAAACTGCAACATCCTCTTCTGGAAATCTGCCTTGTTAGGGAGTTTCTGGGGCCAGTGCACCTCACCTGTATAATTAAGTAGCCATACCGGTTTCTGAAGTCTCTTAAGTGCCTCAAAATACTCTATTCCCTGGTACCATGGAACATGTCCGTCCTGGTCGTTGGACATTATCAGAATTGGAGTAGTGACCTTGTCCATAAAGAATATCGGTGAATTTTCCACATACCTCTGTTGAGCTTCCCATGGAGTCTTCCCAATGCGGCTCTGCTCGTGCTCATACTGGAACGATCTGTTAAGACCGGTGCCCCATCTGATTCCGCCATAGGCGCTGAACATATTTACTACCGGAGCTCCCGATTCTATTGCTGCAAAGAGATTTGTCCTTGTGGCAAGATAGGCAACCTGATATCCTCCCCAGCTGTGCCCCTGCGCACCTATCCTTGCCTTGTCCACATAACCGGCATTTAGTATAGTGGTGATTCCCGGCATAATGCAGTTGTAAGCACTTTCGCCCGGATAGCCCTCTTTGTATACGATGTCGGGGTTGAATATTATATATCCATTGCTTGTATACATGTGATAATCCACAGTCGACCGATGAGCCTCAGGAATTCTATATGAATATAGTGTAGATGAGTTTCTTTCGTAAAAGTTAGCGATCATTGGATACTTTTTGCCGGGGTCAAAGTCTGCCGGTTTATAAACAACTCCCTCAAGCTCCTTACCATCCAGAGAGGTCCAGTTTATCAGTTCAGCGGTACCCCAGTTGAATTGCGACTGTTGAGGATTGGCATTGGTGATTTTAACCGGCTTTTTGAATGACAAGTTGCTTAACCATAAGTCAGGAAATTGTTCGAAGGTCTCCATTGAGAAAACAACAGCGTCAGATTTTTTGGCCTTGAGCGGTTCCGATAAGGAGAAGGGGCCGGACAGTAACTCTACAGGAGCTTTCTCTCCATTAATTTTTAGTGAATAGTACCCGCTTCCCTTTGTCTTTTCATTAAATCCACTTAACAGAAGCTCTTTTTCTGCATCTATGAATCTTGTCTCTTCTACCAACTTTATAACTCTGTAAACCAGATTATTTTCCCTCCCGTTTAATGTAATCCTGCGGGCTTTCCTGCCAGCCAGCGGATCTACATTCCAGATATCGTAACGATCATATATAAGAATCTCCCTATCACCCTCTGTCCAACCCGCAAAAGAGTAAGAGACCGGCCACTCTGGAACATCGTTAAGTTCGTCATAGGTCCTTATTTCATCAGGTCTGGTAATCTTAGAGAATTTGCTTCCTCCTATCGAGTATGTGAACCAAGAGCTGTCAGGGGCACTGTACCAGTAGAGATATTTTCCCGCCGGCGACACAAGAACATTGGCCAGAAGTCCCTCCTTAAGAAGATTTGCTCTTTCAAGTGCTGTATTTATCAGATAGACATCGTACCTGCTTTTTCCCTCCCACATCTCTTCAAGCTGAAACCTTTTGTTGGTTGCAGCGAGCACAAAATCAGAATTACCGTTTTCTATGAGTGTAACTTCCGGCATATCTTCATTCGTTATCTGGAAAATACTGCCTTGCCCGATATTGTAAACAGCCTGATAACTTCTGTTCATCTCTGTCTTCTTGTCTATCACCTGCTGAGTGAACTGAACTCCCTCTTTCCAGTGCCAGATGTGAACCTTTGGAAAATCGGCTTCTGCAATTGAGGTGTCTTTTTGTCTTGCTGCAGGGATGGTACCAAAGTAGAGTTTCTCCCCGTTTTTGGAAAATTTGAGTTCCCTCTCTGCCGATAATCTCCAACCCTCGTATATACCTCTGCTTTTTTGAGTAACAACTGTTTTCAGTCCCGTTCCTCCGTTGCCCCAAAGAAATATTGTATCCTTTATAAGAAGGGCCACACTCTCTCCATCTTCTGAAATTGTGCTCTTCAGAACCTTTTTCCCTAGTCTGGAAATGGTGTCTGTCAATCCAATTGAGGCATCATATCTTAAAATGAACTTTGGAGTTGTTATGAGAGTAACGGCACTCTCCTTTGCCAAAACATAACCTGTAACTTTCTCGAATGTTTTAGCCGCTCTCCGATTAATTGTGGAGATTGTCATTACGGAATCCTTTGTAAGGTATACAATAAATCCATTCCACTTCTGAGGTAACTGAAAGGATTTAAGGCTATCTACTACCTTGGATGTCCTGCTTATGATATTAAAAATGTTCAGTGATTCATTTTTGGCTTTTGATATTTTATATACCAGAAACCTTGAGTCAGGACTAAAGCTGATACTTGTTGCAGAATCAACAGAGAGAAGCTCCCTGGCTTTGGAGTCAAAAAGTTTTACAACAGCAGTCCCCTTCCAAGGCTCATGCTTTGCTGCAATCCACTTACCGTCATCTGAAATTACTTTCTCAGTGATTCTGTTCCACTTCAACAGATCGTCTACTGTAAGCAGCTTCTTTTCTGTCTGCCCCTGAAGGGCGCAGAAGATAAGGGACAAAAAAAACATCAGTGCTATTTTCTTTTTCATAACTTACTTACCAAATTTTGCCAGGTTGGTCAACTCTCCCATAACTACAATTATATCACCCTCCAGCAGATCTACTTCTCCCTTGGCTGTATCTATAACTCTTAGTTCTTTATGAGTCATTCCGAATAGGTTGGGAACATCAATCTTCCTTTTTAGGCCAATCAATTTAACATTATGCTCAGCCTTAAAGTTGATTTTTGACAATCTTATTCCCATAAATCTTCTGGGAACCTGCATCTGAACTATATATGTCTCTTCATCTAGCTTATATGAGCTGACATATCTTTCCAGTTCCAGTGTCATTACATACTTCTGGGCGGCATCCTTTTCAGGAAATATTACATTCTCAACACCCAGAGACGTTAACACGGTTGCATGAAGGTCACTCACTGCTCTCACGATTATTTTCTTTACCCCAAACTCCCTGAAAATTGCATAAGCCATAAGAGATTCGTCAAACTCCCTGCCCAAGGCAATTATCACACCATCAGCGTTATGAACCGGTAATATCCTCAAGCTGTTCCTGTCAATGACATTCAGACACACTGCCAGAGATATTTTTGACTTTATATCCTCTACCTTCTCTATATTCTTGTCTACACCCACTACTTCGTAACCCATCTGAGTAAAGCGCTCTGCAAGTACAGAACCAAAGTTTCCCAAACCTAAAATAATATATTTCATCGCTTTAAAATTTTTCTAACTAATCATAATGTCTGTTTTAGGATACTTGTATCTCTGTCCCTTAGGAGCTCTTATAAAGGCCGACAGAAATGTAACTACACCAACCCTGCCCACAAACATCAAGATGGTCAATACCAACTTACTGGCCGGTTGTAGCTCGGTTGTTATCCCCATTGAGAGACCAACAGTACTTATTGCAGAGACAACTTCAAAAATTATTTTCTGGGGATCCAGGGCAGGTTCAATTGAAATAATTGCAATTTGAGCAAGTGCAATAAACAACAGAGAGAGAGAGATCGTGGCAAATGCTCTCGTAACAGAAATCGGAGATACTTCTCTTCCAAAGAGTTCTACACGGTCGTTACCTTTTAAAAGCTGGGAGAAATTTCTTACCATAAGGGCAAATGTGGTAACTTTTATCCCCCCTCCTGTTGATTGAGGAGCTGCACCAATCCACATCAGAAAAAGGATCACTATAAATGTAACAGGAGTTAAGGCTCCTGTGTCTGTAGAATTGAACCCGGCTGTTCTGGGTACAACTGAATGAAAGAATGCCTGAATAATTTTATCGCCTCCTTTGAACTGAGCCAGAATGCCGTTTCCTTCGAATACAAAAAAGTAAATTGACCCAAACAACAGGAGATAGGCCGTGGTCTTTATAACTACTATTGAACTTACATCCCAGTCGTGAACATATTTTCTATATTTTCTTCCTCTGAGGATTCTGAAAAATTGCCTTGTCTTGTGATGAAAGACTTTTACTATATTTGAAAGAATTGGAAATCCGATACCTCCCACAATAACAAGAACTGAAATTACCAGATAGAGTGGTCCAATATCTATAATCCTGCTGTCTGCCAAGCCGTTGTGCAAGGTTGAAAAACCGGCATTACAAAAAGCAGATACAGAATGAAATACAGAAAAGAAAACTTTGCCGGAGAAGCCCATGTTTAAGTGGGTAGAGGTAAAAGCGTATATACAAATTGCTCCTACAAATTCAACAACAAAGGTAAGCTTGATAATCTTTCTCAGTAGTGAGACAAGGTCGGCACTTCTGTTACCTGCTACAATGTCCTTTATCATAAATTCGCTGTTGGCAGTAATTCCTTTTAAAAAGAAGAGTGCAAAAAACGAAGTTATGGTTACTACTCCAAGCCCTCCCATCTGAATCAGTAACAAGACTATAATCTGACCGCTTATTGTAAATGTCTGGTCAAATGGCACACAATTCAGTCCTGTCACACAAACTGCAGATGTGGTTGTAAACAGAGCATCCACAATGGTAATTCCGCTATAGGTGGAGTTCGGCAACATCAACAGGGTTGTTCCTGCTATTATCAGCAATAAAAAACTGACTACAAAAATTATAAGAGGATTTGCCTCCTTTGCCAGGACTGCAATAATATCGCCGGATATCTCAACCAAAGCAAAATATAAAAGTACCGAAATTACAATCCAGTATGACCATGAAAATGGAATCATACTGTATAATGCAATAGCATCTATCTTAAAAACTCCAAGAGCTGTAAAAAAAAGGAGAGCCAGAGACAGCCACTCCGATTTTGTTTTTGTTCTTACCCTTCTGTCATGTTTGTAAACAATTCTTAAAACAGAAACAATACTCAATGCAAGTAAAATAATCTTTAGTATGGAAAAAACAAACTCTTTTTGATCCTGAGAGACGTTGAATCCTATGTTATATCCCACTATCAATAAGGTAATTATACTGCAAAAAAAGGCTATCCATGTCGAGGCTATCAAAAGGGACGATCTGATTTTGCTAAAAAAAACTCTTATCCTATATAGAAGATATTTCACTATTTAACAATAAGTTTTTCTCCTGCGTTCTCCTTAACTGCTCTTTTCCACTCCTCAGAATAGCCCGGCTGCTTTGGAAAAGCCGGTATAGATTTGCTGAATCCGTTATTGAGGAAGCAACCGTCGGCATCCTGGTTTTTAATATTTCCGTCTATGTATTTAACCAGAAGGTATCTGTCGAGGTTCACCCACTTGTCAAACAACTCCTGTGCTGTATTTACCGAGTAATCTGTAAGAAACTCTCTTGCCTTTGCCGGTGACTCTTTGTAAAGCATCATAGCTGCCGCGTCTATTGCCGCGGTTCTCTCAATGGCCTTTATTTCATGATCGTCACCTACCTTTCTGATCTCCGGAGCAAGCATGTCATATCTTAAGTATGCAAAGTTGGTAACTCTGTTGAAAATCCAGAAAGCAGATGTTGGTGAATATGTGAGCATATCTCCGTTTCCTACCCTGAAGCACTCCGGAACCCTTAAAGAGCTTGAATAAATAGGAGTAAGTGCCGATGTTGCGGCATCATCCACTCCAAACCAGAAGATACCTCCAATCTCATCTGGCAGCCAGTTGCGGGCCTGTCCCAGAAGCCAGAATCCGGTCTGTTGTGTGGCTATCGCCCTCTCATTAGTATAACTCTTGTCGTCCACTTTGAAGGTCATAGGTCTCCACCTGTATGGAAGAGCATGTCCACCGGCACCAACATCCTTGGTCATGTCAAGAGCTGTTCCGTCGTAGTGGTCACGCATTACATCTGCTATCATTTTAACAGTCACCTTCTCCTTTGGCTTAATATAAAGAGGAAGTCTGTTCTTTGCATTATGGCCCATTGCATAGTCAAGATAGTCTGTGTATGGTTTGTCACCAATCATTCCTCCACCAAGTATATTGAAAGCTGCCCACACTCTGGCCTCGCAACCTCTCATAGATCCAAAATCCAGAGGCGCGTATACGTCAGAAAAGCTGAAATCCTTGTCGGCCCCTTTGTAAAGTCCGTTATCCTTTGCATAGAATATTACATCTGGTGCATACAGACAATTTTCAGGGTCGTTGAGCGGGAACTGTGTTATTCTGGCATGGTTGGCATGTGCCGATATATAACCGTCAGGTATACGAACAGCTACCCATACCACTCCCTTGTTGACATTTTTTCCATTGACCATCTTTACACCCTTGCCAATAATCTCGAAAATCCACACCTCGTTCTTATCTGCAACAGAGAAAGACTCCCCGGAAGAGATATATCCGTGTGTATTGGCAAGGTCTATCATTATCCTGATGGCCTCTCTGGCTGTTGTTGCTCTTTGCAGGGCAATATATATAAGTGACCCGTAGTCTATCTTTCCTGTAGTGTCGACCAGCTGTTCAAGCCCTCCGTATGTGGTCTCTGTGATAATTACCTGGTGTTCGTTCATATTACCAACAGTATTGTATGTTTTTGAGGCCTGCGGTATATCTCCTAAATATTTTCCGCTGTCCCACTCATAAATTTTCATCATTGTTCCGGGAGTAAAATTTGCTCCTTTGGTAAAATAGAGCTCTCCGTAAAGTTGGTGAGAATCAGCAGAGTAAGTAACCATTACTGAACCATCTTTGCTTGCGCCTTTAGTAATGAGCAAGTTAGTACAAGTACTTCCCGTTTTTGGAGTAACCACCAAAAGCAGGAGTGTAAAAATAAGCAGATGTGATTTTTTCATATTTAATTTTTCTTTCATTTCGGATAGCAAAGATAATCGAAAAAAGGTTATTTGTTCCAGTGGTTGTGGCAGCATTTTTGTTGACCACATTTTTACAACATAAATATTATGAAATCACTACTTTACCTCATCCGCCGTGGTCACGGGTTTGTAACTATTTTGTCTCTTTTTATTGCCTCGGGCCTGCTTGGTCAATCAAAATTCAAAATTCAGATAGTAGATAGTGTAAGCAACAAAGGGGTGGAGTTTGCCGCAGCCACTTAGAGTCAGGTTGGCCAGAGCCATGTTTTCAAATATGACGAATCAGATTCAACAGGTAAAGCGGAGATTCTAAATGTTCCGTATGGCAAGTACCTTCTTAATGTCAATCATCTTAACTATAGGTCTTTCAGTAAAGAGATTACAATAAACAAGGAGACTCATGATTTCGGCAAGGTTCGGGTTCGCGAAAAGCTTACATCTATGCAATCGGTTACCATTACTGCTCTGGCCAACCCTATTGTTGTCAAACAAGACACAATAGAATTCACTGCTGCGGCCTTTCCTGTTGCTGAGGGGGATGTGCTTGAACAGCTTCTTAAAAAGATGCCCGGTCTTGAGATGGACAGCAAGGGAAAATTTTCATATAACGGCAAAACCATCAACAAAATAATGGTTGACGGCAAGGATTTTTTTGCCAATGATTCAAAGACATTAACCTCCAATCTCCCCGCCCGCATCGTTGACAAGGTCAAGGTTATTGACCAGAAAACGGAACAGGCTAAATTTACAGGGGTTGACGACGGAACCAGGGAGACCGTAATGGATGTGACCCTTAAGGATGGATTTAAAAACGGATTGTTTGGCAACGCAACCGGCGGATATGGTACACAGGATACCTATACAGCTAATCTGTTTACTGCAAGATTTGATAAAAACACAAATTTCGGGTTGGTGGGCAGCTCCTCTAACACACCAGGATTTGGTGGTGGAATAATGATAGATGGCGGAGGTCAGGAGGTTATCTATTTTATGTCTGACAACGGAGGAAAGACCACTACTTCAAATATAGGTCTGAACGGAAATACAGAATTCAACAAGGGTAAGGTAAAATTAGGGGGGAGCTACTCCTATTCGGAATATGACACAGAAACCATGACAAACAGAACCAGACAGACATTCCTGGAGGATAGCTCTTTTATTTACAATCAGGTATCAACAGGCAAGAGTGGCAACAAGTCTGACAGGTTTGCCGGCATACTTGAGTGGAGACCATCTGATAAGGTGCTGATGTTTTTCAGACCTAATTTTGATATAACACGGTCTTCTTCTTTAAACAGGAGCGACTATACAACAAATGGAGTATCGGGTGTTCCTGTAAACGAAGGAAACTCCAGCAACTACTCAGAAGGGCTGACGAAAAATTTCGGAGGCTCATTGATTTTAATGTATTCTTTCAAGAAAAAAAGAAGATCTCTTTCTTTAAATGTCAGTTATGGATTGTCTAGCAGCAACATGGACGGTCTTAACCAGTCTTCAACAACGAGGTATGACAACAACTCAACAATTATCGATTCCGTAAGACAAAAATCCAATACAATAAGTGATAATTACAACTTCAACATAAGAACCTCCTATACAGAGCCCTTGAGCAGCAAATATGTTCTTGACCTCTCATACAACTTACAATACGGATACAGGATTTCTGACAAAAATACATTCAACTGGAACGCCTTGACAGAAAGTTATGATAGCAGGGATGATGTTTACAGTAACGATTATCAGGACATTAGTTTAAACCAGAATATTGGGCTGAACATAAACAGAATGGAAAAAAAGTACAATTACTCCCTGGGATTCAGCCTGCAGCCGACATATACAAAAAGTACCGGAACAAACAGAGATTACACAAGTTCTGTATTCAACTACGCTCCATCTCTTACAATGCAATATACTCTGAATAAAACTACTTTTCTCAGATTCTCTTACCGAGGCGGTTCTTCACAACCATCCATCAGTCAAAAGGAACCCGTACCGGACAATTCTAATCCTCTGTATATCAGAATCGGAAATCCCCGGCTTTTACCCGGATTTAATAATAACCTTTCTCTCTCCCTGAATGGCGGCAACAGGGAGAAGTCACGATCATTCGATATATCAATAGACGGAAATTACCGAACAAATTCATTCAGCAATATCACAGCATACAGTACAGGAGGAATTCAGTACTCAGTGCCCGTCAATACAGACCCTATCTACAGTGGTTCTATAAGACTAATGTACAACACCCCTCTTTTTACCAAGAAGTTCTTTGTGAATATAAGCGGAAGTGCAAATTACAATAATAACCTGAGCTATACTGCTAAAATAGAGGCTGATCCTCAGGCCGACCCAAGAGATGTGACTATAGACAACTTTAAAAACATAGTTGCAAATACAACAAACACTCTCTTTATAAGAAATGGCCTTCGCCTTACTTATAAGTTCAACAAGGCCGATTTCTCTTTAAGCAGCAATATAAGCTACCGAGACACCTGGTACTCTATAGCAAACCAGAGCAAACCGGAAATGTGGAACTACACAGCATCGGCTAACCTTAACCTGAGGCTTCCTTATGACTTTTCCATGATTGCAGGTATGGATTTCTCTGTGAGCAAGGGTTATGGTGGCGACAGAGATAAGCCCTTCACAATCTTTAATGCCGACATCAATAAAGGCCTGTTCAAGAACAAGTTTGCCCTCAAGCTTCGTATGTACGACATACTTAATCAGGCGAGGGGCATAAGGCGTACAACCACAGAAAACTATATTGAGGATACAGAGTTCTACACTCAGAAACAATACTTCATGCTGTCACTCTCATATAAGTTCGGCAAGTTTCCGGGTAGCTCAAGAGGCATGAGAGGGAATGCGAATAGTATGGTTTTCGAAAATGGCAGAGGAGAGATATTTGTCAGGTAAATTTTATGCCAGCCGGTTACAGAAGAGTTACACCCGCTGCGGCAAGTTTTCTCATCTCTACCTCCGGCCAGATGCTAACCTGAACCTCTCCAATGTGTTGTTTCTTGAGCATGAACATACATACCCTGGATTGTCCTATTCCTCCACCGATGCTCTCCGGAAGTTCTCCTGCAAGCAGCATACTGTGAAATGTAAGCAACGACCGGTCTGAACAACCTCTCTCCTCCAGCTGGCGGACAAGTGCCACTTTATCTACCCTCACCCCCATTGAGGAGAGTTCAAACGCACACTGTAATACAGGGTTCCAGACAATAATATCACCGTTGATTCCTGAATATCCCTCTTCGTTGAGTGTGCTCCAGTCGTCATAGTCCGGTGCCCGGCCATCATGACGTTCCCCGTTGGACAGTAATCCCCCTATTCCAATAATGAATATTGCACCATACTCCTTAGCCGCGGCATACTCTCTCTCCTTTGGAGAAAGCCATGGATAGCAACAAAGAAGCTCCTCCGAATGGATAAAGGTGATGTCTGCAGGCAAAACCGGCTCAATTTGAGGGTATTGCTCATAAACTGCGAGTTCCGTTGCCCTAAGTGCAGAGTAGATTTTCCTTACTGTATCCTTTAACCGGTCAAGTGTTCTGTCGCCGGGCCAGATACGCTGCTCCCAATCCCACTGATCCACATAAATAGAGTGCAGTGCAGTAAAATCTTCGTCAGGTCTGAGAGCCCTCATGTCGGTAAGAATACCACTGTTAGGTTCCATCTCCAGCTGTTTAAGTCTAAGACGCTTCCACTTTGCAAGGGAGTGCACAACAACAGCTCTTTTATCTTCCAGAGCCTTAACCGGAAAAGAGACGGGTCGTTCAATACCGTTAAGGTCGTCATTAATACCTGTTCCGTCAAGAACGGCTATTGGTGATGATACTTTTACCAGCTTAAGCTGACGCGACAACTCTCCCTCGAATGTCTTCTTGACAAGAGTGATTGCCTTTTCTGTTTTTAGAATTTCCTGTTTCATTTCTATTGAGTTTTGCACATAAAAAAAGCCCCCCGGGATGCGGGAGGCTTGTCATATATATTGTTAATAATTTACTTGTTTAACAACAATAACCTCCCTGTCCGAATATGATTATTATTCGAATTATTAAAGAGATTATTATTATTCCTTAAAAAGGTCATTCTTTTTTTATAGTGTTTCCAGTGCGTAAAAGTATACATTTGTTTTTAATTGCCAAAAAATGTTACTATATTTTGCTAACATTTTAACAATGGAGGATAAATCATGAAAACAGTTTCAGAAGAGATTGACAGGCAACCCGCTGTAGCGGGAAGTTTTTATCCTGCAGACAAGCAAAAACTGCACAAGGAGCTCGAAAACATATTTGCTTCTGCAATTCCCAAACGTTGCAGCAATGTAAGAGCTATCATCTGCCCGCACGCCGGGTATATATATTCAGGCGAAGTAGCAGCATCTGCCTTCAATCAGATTGATACGGACATCGCCTATAAGAGGATATTTGTAATAGCTTCATCTCACCAGGAGTGGTTCGAAGGGGCCGCGGTATACTGCGACGGTGATTTTATTATGCCTTTTGGAACAGTTCCGGTAGACCGCTCTTTCGGGAAGATGCTTGTCGAAAGATTTCCGGTATTGTTCACCTCCGATCGCGGCCCTCATCAGAAAGAACACAGTCTGGAGGTGCAGCTCCCCTTTCTCAACCATATTCTTAAAAGTGAGTACAGCATTGTCCCAATAATTATCGGCACCTCCGACAAGGATATTTGCAAAGAGATTGCCTTGACACTTAAACCTTATTTTACTCCTGAAAATCTATTCATAATAAGCTCCGACTTTTCGCACTACCCTAACTATGCAGATGCCCAGAAGGTAGACGACATTACAAAGGAGGCTATCCTGGCAAATAATCCTGATGTCCTGCTTGCCTCTATCAAAAAGACAGCAGAAAAAAAGATTCCGCACCTCGTAACAAGCCTCTGTGGTTGGACATCTGTATTGACGCTTCTATACATGACCTCAAATGAAAAATCCCTGGAATATATTGCTGTCGACTACAGAAACTCCGGTGACGTCGAATACTATGGCGAAACCAACAGGGTTGTTGGCTACTGGGGCATAGCTGTTTGTGGAAAACAACCGCCCCATTAAGCAGCATCGTATCATAAAATGCAGAACCAATACTCTTATTACATAAACTATCCCTATACATACGATCCCTAATACACAAACTACCCCTAACAATCTATAAAAATCATGATATCTGATATAACCACTCCATCCACAGACTCATCAAATCCACTTTCAGAAACAGATAAACAAACCCTGTTGGACATAGCTCGTGAATCTATACATTCGGCAGTTCTTGGAGGGAAAAAATTCAAGGTGACCCCCGATGAATACTCTGATATTCTCAAAACAACCTGCGGAGCATTTGTAACGCTGCACAACAAAGGAAAGCTACGCGGTTGCCTCGGCCGTATGACCGGCGACCTGCCCCTTTACAAAATGATTCAGGAGATGGCAATATCTGCATCGCTTTACGATTATCGGTTTACCCCTATAGGGCCGGACGAACTGTCAAAAATAGATATCGAGATATCGGTGCTCTCTCCCATGACCAGGATAGACGATATTACAGAGATTGAGCTAGGAAAGCATGGCATCTTTATACAGAAGGGTGTCGACTCCGGAGTGTTTCTCCCTCAGGTTGCTACCGAAACCGGCTGGAGCCGTGAAGATTTTCTTGGACATTGCTCCCGCGACAAGGCCGGCTTAGGCTGGACCGGCTGGAAGAGCGCCGATGTCTACATCTTTACCGCTACCATACTCACATCTGGTGATTGATCAACCCCAGACTCCTGCGATTTTTTCACCGCAAAACCCGCATAATCCTGTACTGTCATTTATTGCGGCATCTGCATCGAAGTTCTTATCTATGTGTGTCTCTATTTTCATCTCTGTTACCCGATATCCCTCTCGCTCAACTAATGTTTTTCCACACTTTGGACAATGAGTATTCTCTCCGCGAAGATATGGAAGATTTCCAATGTAGACATATTTGAGTCCTGCTCGTTCTGCAATCTCTTTGGAGTTTATCAGACACTCCGGAGATGTTGGCAGTAGTTGCGTCAGCTTGAAGGTTGGAAAGAACCGGCTGAAATGGAGTGGGGTATCTGCAAATCCATTCTCGGCAAGCCATTCACACATAGCCTTAATCATGTCTGGGTCATCGGTGAGTGAAGGGATAATCAGGTTAGTGATTTCCAGCCAGACACCTCTCTCTTTGAGCGTTTTGAGTGTATCGAGTACCGGTTGCAGAGAACCACCGGTGAGCTTATGGTATATAGCATCGTCAAAACATTTGAGGTCTATGTTGGCGGCATCCAGATACGGAACAAGGTCGAGCAAAGGTTGACGGTTAATGTATCCATTTGATATCATTACCGTTTTTACTCCTTGCTTATGTGCCTCCCTGGCAATATCATACATATACTCGAAGAAAACGGTTGGCTCTGTATAGGTGAATGCAATACTACTGGTAATATGTAGTTCTTTGTTGGATGATTTATGGCGCAATGCTTCAGCCACAACCTCCTGAGGCTTCATGTCGTAATACTGTAAATCCGAAGGTGCCTTCTGCGAGATGGACCAGTTCTGGCAATTAAGACAACGGAAATTGCATCCAGCAGTAGAAAGAGAAAATATCCCTGAGCCCGGAAAGAAGTGAAAAAGAGGTTTCTTTTCCATCGGGTCCACAGAAATTGAACATGGATTACCGTATGCCATTGTATATAACACTCCGTTTTTGTTGACCCTTGTTTTGCATACTCCGGACCTTCCCACATTGATAATGCAATTGTGAGGACAAAGCAGGCAATGCACCCGGCGGAGGGAAATGCTGCCGGAAGAGGCAGTGCCCACCAAGGAATTCTCTGGAAGCCCCTCCTGATAGCTTGCCTGACGGCTGAATCTGTCAGGATTAGCCAGCTTGTCCGGTTTTTCTGGTTTTTCCGGTTTTTCTGATTGCATGTATGCTGAATTTCTTGTTTATATCACTTAGTATCCATAAGATAACGCCACTAATAAGAGCGGCAAAGAAACACCACACAGAGGTAAGATATTGAGTAAAAAAAATTACGGTTACCAGACACGAAAGGAACATCAATATGCCAAGCATATGCGTCCTTTTTATGCTGGAGACAAACAATGGAGAGATAGAAACAATAACATACAGATAGAATGCAGGCATTCTCAGCTGTTCCGGGAAGTCGTTGAGATATTGGATATGAAACCCCGAAATTTGCGGATTCACATCGAATGTCAATAAACAAAAGGCATAATAGGCCGACAATAAAATTCCAAGAACCAGCAGGATTCTGAGTAATTTTCTCCTTCCGTCATTCTTCTCCATAAGAAGAACAGAGAGGGGAATCATGGTAGGCCATAGAACCTCTGCCATTGTCAAAAAAATGTAAGTGCTTATTTTTTGAACAGTCTCATACTCTTGATACCTCAGGGAGAGCCACACAAAACCTTCTGCAAATTGCTGAAATGCAAACACCAAAGGAATAAGTGCGAATATTTTCTGCGAAGGATTTTTTACCTTCTTGACTGCTAAAATGCCTATTGCAGAAATGACTACTCCTCCCACAAAACTGGCTTCGGCTGAAAAACACATATTATTGCTCCTTTATTGTATTGATTAGTATTAGCTAAATATACGGCAACTAAATGGTATCGGCACAAATAGCCACTGCTCTCACCGGAGATCCGTCGCTGTCTGCAATTTTCAAAGGGAGACAGGAGAATCGGAAAAACTGATCTATTAAGGGTTCCAGATTGCAGAGGTTCTCTATTATAACTAAATTTTTGCCAAGAATTATTCTGTGATTAGGCAAATTTGTAGAACTGACAGGGTCCGCCGAAATGCAATCAAATCCTATTCCCTTCAACTTGAAGGTGCAAAGCCATTTTACAGCATTCTCGGAGAGAGTCGGAAAATCTTGAAAGTAACCGGCACTTCCCCATTTCCTGTCCCAACCTGTCCTAAGGAGAATAAAGTCAGAAGCGGCAATACGTACAGCGTGCTTTTCCAGATTGCTTTTCTCTATAATCCACTCTTTTCCGTCACTTACACTATCGCCGTCACCTTCTTTTGGCCTCGTGCTTACATCTATAACAACACCTTTGCCAATAAATTTATCTGCACTAAAATGGTCAAGAGTATATTTTCCTTTTAAAATATGAGCGGGAGCATCTATATGAGTTCCGGTATGAGTGAAGAATGAAATCAGTTTTTCTGCATAACCCTCTTTATCTATAGTCGTTGCATTGGTTATAACCGGAGGTTCAGTTCCGGGAAAAACCGGCATCTCAGAAGAGATTGTGCGTGTAAGATCTATGATTTTCATTAGGTAAATGTATTAAATATTTTTATTAAAGGAAATTCCTTAAATTTCGATTTGAAATTAAATTTTATGAAAAAGTACATTCGACCTTTGCTGACAGTGTTAGCCTTAGTTTCAATTTTAGTTTTCTCCGATTTCCTTAACCGCAGAGGAACAGGTAATAGCGCCCCAAAAACAAGGATTGCGGTCTTCCGTTTCAATTCAAATCAGCTTCAGGAGGAGACCGAAAAGGGGCTCCTGAATAAAATTCAGACATCAAAGGAATTTTTAGAAGGACGCCTGGAAATTCAAAGATACTGCTCCGAGGGAGACATGCCAACGGCAAATATGATTGCGCTTAATATTGTAAACGAAAAATTCGACATGGTAGTTTCCATAAGTACTCCCGGACTCCAGGTTATGGCAAATGCCAACAAGGAGGGCAAGGTTTTACATGTGTTCTGCGCAGTGACCGACCCTGTCGTATCTGGTGTTGGTATTACCGGTACTGCAACAAACGAACATCCGGCGCATCTTGTAGGTATTGGCACATTTCAACCAGTTGAGTCGATTATCAGGATTGCCAGAGAGATGAATCCCAAACTCAAAAAACTGGGAGTTGTATGGTGTACGGGAGAAACTTGCTCAGAAGCCTGCGTCAAAAAGGCCCGCGTTACCTGCAAAGAGCTTGGAATAGAGCTGGTTGAAATGAGTGTAGAGACTGTATCACAAGTTTATGAAGCTGCTCTGGCTGTTGGTGAGAAGGGAGTGGAAGCCCTCTGGATAGGCGGAGACAATGTAGTTGAGTCGGCAATTGAGATGTATATAGCAGCAGCAAACAAATATAAGATTCCAGTATTCACAAATAATCCAAAGCACGCCCTAAAAGGGGCAATGGCAAACCTTGGGGCCAACTATTACGAGGTAGGATCCACTGCCGGGGCTATGGTGATTTCCCTAATAGAGGGTATGCCGACAAATAAAATTGAGATTAAGAATGTAGTTCCCGAACAGTTGTTCATTAACGACTCTGTGAGAACGCTTATGAAAGAGAAGTGGAACTATCCGGAAGAGTTGCGAGCCAGAAGTACCGACTGGCACAAGAAATAGCTGATGAGAGAGTCTTTATTTTTTTCTTTGATCTTTCCAGAGCAACTTTCCATTTGTCCGGGTCGAACCAAAATCTGAGTACTTACCGTCACCCATGCCACTGAATCCTCCGTCCGGATGACCAAGCAATTTGCCTGTTGCGTCATACAGGTCGCTGTAAATATCGCAGCAATAGGGAGGAATATAGTAAACAACCGCACCTTTATAGTCAAACTGCCAAACCTCTGCTGGCGGATTTCGTACCGGCTCGTTCTTAATCTGCTCAATTTTTTTTGTTATGAGCTCCGGTAAAGCTTCTGACCTGTAAAGATCTTCACACGATGCCAACACAAAAAGTGTTAACATAAAAAATATAGTTCTCTTAATCTTTTTCATATCAACGTATAATTAAGTTTTTTCAATTTGAAATTTATTCAATAGATGCATAATCAGGGATGGTTTTCAGGTAAAATGTTTGTCTAAGGTTACTTTTCAACAGTATATCCATCGATTTGGAATAATCCAGTGAAATATCTCCCGGTTCAATTTTTCCATTGCCGTCTGAGTCCCACTCGACAACAATATAGTAAAGAGCATTCTCTTTTCTATCAATATATTTAATCAAATCTGCGGCATTGCCCGGTACCCGCATACTCTCTTTAAAAGGTACCGCCGATGCGCTAAACTTTTTTTGTGCTATCAATGTGGCAGGAGGTCCACTCACAGACATATCGAAGCCGTAAATACTCACAGTTAAGTCTCTGTTTTTTATATTAAATGAATCAAATGTCTTGAATTCCAGATAGACATGTCTGTCGTTGCTAAATTTATTGCATGAAACCAACATTAATGCAATTATACTGATAACCAACAAAATAGACGCCTTCATAATAGTATAAACCCTTTTATTTAAGTTAATTAATAAGTCCGACTAATATTAAGACGCTGAAATCAGTCAAATCGCTGCATGTGTTATGTTAAAATTCAACTGTGATTCCGATAGTGGGAACAATTGTTCCATCTGTGAGCTGGATCCTCTTCATCTGGTAACGTTGCTCACTGTACGGTGCATCCGGATTCAGTATTGTTCCTGTACTCACAAGTACGTCGGCATTGCTGAACTTTTTGTTTAGGGCATTCTGGATGTCGATATAAATTTTAAGAGCAAACTTATTAAAGAAGAACTCTTTGTCAATTCTTACATCAAGTTGATTAAACTGTTTAAGATAGAGAGAGTTGTAAAGGCCATAATTTAGATATGCGCGCCCACTGGCATTCCATGCAGCAACAAGAGATGATTTTTCTTCGTCCAGAGGTGTGTAGGGATTGCCACCTGAATAGCGGAACTTGGCCCCTATAAGGAAGTTTGCTGGTAACTTGTACCCGGCCGATATGTTCATTAGCCTGCGTGTATCCCAGGTTTTTGATGTCCAGTTTCCGTTTGCCGCGCGGAACTCGCTACGGAAGATAGTAACAGAGCCCAGCATATTAAATTTATCTGTAACAAACCACCTGATTGAAAATTCCGAACCGTAGGCGCGGCTCTTTATTGTCGAGGTTACCTCTTCATTACCTACCGTTCCGTAGTTTATACCTTTGCCCTCAACAGGAATACCATCAGCAACAGAATAAAGACCATTAAAGTTCCACTTTTGGAAAAATTCAAGTGTCATCTGAAGTCCGGATCCACTCCTGTAATCGACCCCTGCCACAATCTGGTCAGAACCCAGATATTTTATCGCCTCGTTTGTGAAATGGCCGTTTGCATTCTTGTAGCCCATGGCTGTATAGGGTGGAAGCTGGTAATATCGTCCGGCACTTGCATTCAGGTAAAATTTATCGGCAACCTCGTACGAAACCGATCCTCTTGGCGAAAACTGTTTAAATGGATTAGCCATTTGTGCAGAGTAACTGTTTCCGTCTACTCTGGCCCCTATATTGGCAGTCAGCTTTTTGTCCGGCGATGTGTAGTTCATATTTGCAAAAAGGGAATACTTGAACATCGACAGTTTAGTATCGTAGTTTACAGTTACAGGGGTTGCAAGAAATACCTTTTGATATGTATCGTTCGAATACTGAGGAACCTCAGCACCAAAGCCGGCAGTTATCCTGAAATCCGACAGTTTTGTTATGTTTTCTGCACGGAACTTTGTCTCCTGTTCTATTGAACGATACTTCAAAGATAGATTCTGCTCAGATGATTCGTCGTTGTCTTTGTACTTGGTATTGCGGTTGTTCAGATAACTGTGGCTCAGATACAGGTTCAATGTGTTGTTCCCGTAATAGTGGCGGTAAATTGTACCTAATGTGAATACCTCCTGCTGAATTACAGGCAGATATGCAAGAATATACTCATTAGACTCCTTTCCTCCGGTATCCTCGTTAAGAGTCATATCGTCGAATCCTGCCAGTCCTATAAAAGTGAGCTCATGCTTATTGTCTATGCGAGTCTTTATTTTAAACTGTGCATCTGTAAAAGTAGTAAGAAAGGGCAGACCGATAGCCTTAAAAAGCAGCTGAAGATACGACTGTCTTACAGACACAAGATAGTTTGTCTTCTCCGTAAAGTGTCCGCTTGATGTTATACCTGCCTCAGAAGCACCAATAGTAAATTTATATCTGTTTTTTACAGGGTCTCCCTCTTTAAGTTTGAAATCCAGGATAGAACTAATACCTCCTCCCCTGGCAACTGGAAAAGAACCTGCATAAAAATCAACCTCTCTTATGAAATCGGCATCTATTATTCCTACCGGACCTCCGGATGAACCCTGGGTACTAAAGTGGTTTATAGATGGTATCTCTATGCCGTCAAGATAGAAACGGTTTTCAGAAGGGCCTCCTCCTCTTACAAGAAGATCGTTACGGTATCCCCCTCCCGTCGGAGTCCCAACACCCGGCAGGGTGCTTACCACTCTGGAAATATCTCTGTTTGAACCCGGATTACGTTCAATCTCCTGAACCCCAAGTGTGCGCTGCGAAAGGGGACTTTCAAGAACCCTCTTGTAAGGATCGGCCTTTGGCTTAACAACAACCTGATTGAGTAACATACTCTCCTCCTCTATCTCTGCCCTGACAAAGTAACCCATGGTAGAAACCATGAACTCTTCAGATATGTATTGGCTGTACCCAAGTAAATCTACCTGCACTCTGTACGCACCTGCCGGCAGACCCTCAATTGTAAATTGCCCTTGTAGATTTGTGGTCGCATATTTGTTGCCCTTCCATACAGAAACCGTTGCAAAGGAGACCGGCTCTCTGGTGATTTTGTCAATTACAACTCCGCTAATGGAAAATGTCTTGATTGTTTCTGCATTTGCCTGCAAGGGAAGAAGCAGGCTAAAAGATAGTATTATGTTTGTAAATGTCAGTAGAAGTTTCATTTATTGAACCGATTGATATCATTTAAAAATTTATTCATAACAACATATTGTCTCAATAATTGTTCATCTGCTTTTTTTCTTTACCTTTAATAGCCATTAAATTTTACATACAAATGAAAAAGCTTGCAATTGTAATCGCTTTGTTTGGCATGATTCTTATCCCTGTTTTGCTAAGCAAAAAGTGCGATGAACCCAAAATTCCAAAGACCAGTATTGCTGTATTCAGGTTTAATTCAAACATGCTTCAGGTAGAAGCAGAAAAAGGGTTGCTTGATAAACTCATTAACTCCGATGCATTTCTAAAAAATCGTATTAAAATTGAAAATTTCTGTGCAGAGGGCGACTTGTCTGCTGCAAAGAAAATTGCGCAGGAGATTCTGAAAGCCAGGTTTGATATGGTTGTATCTATAAGTACACCAATGTTACAGGTGATGGCCCGGGAAAATAAGAAAGGTAAGGTAACACATGTATTTTGTGCGGTCACCGACCCTATTGCTGCCGGGGTTGGAATTTCAGGTACCGGACCAGCAGAACATCCTCATTATATGGCAGGGATAAGCACTTTCCAGCCGGTGGAATCAATATTCAGGATTGCCCGACAGATGAACCCGGAGCTAAAAAAGGTGGGTGTAGTGTGGTGTACAGTAGAAACCTGTTCAAAGGCCTGTGTCGGCAAGGCACGTTTGATATGTGAAGAACTAGGTATTGAATTGGTGGAAATGACTGTAGAAAAAGACACCCAGGTATATGATGCTGCAATTGCAGTATGTGAGAAAGGGGTTGGAGCTCTCTGGATTGGCGGAGATAATGTTGTTGAACCAGTTATTGACAAATATGTCCGGGCTGCTAATAAATACCGTATACCTGTACTTACAAACAATCCGGTACACGCATTTAAGGGAGCAATGGCAAACCTGGGAGCAAATTACTTTGAAGTTGGAGCCGCTGCAGGAGACCTGGTTTATTCAATAATAAGTGGAACTCCTGCAGACAAGACAACCATTAACAGTGTTGTTCCGGAACAACTGTTTATAAATGATTCCGTACGAATCCTCATGAAAGACAAGTGGTTGCTTCCCGAGGAATTACTTGCCCGAACCGATTCCATCGTAGGGCGCATATCATTTTAATTGGTTCCGCTTATTTCTTTCACAAAAGGTTCCGCCCTTTTCTTATCTGATTCATTTACATAAAGATCTGCCAAATTAGGAATGCCTCCTGCAAATCCTGCCACTATTCCTGCTTCGAAGTCATTTTTAACCAACGAAGGTATCCCAGCTTCTTCTAACTCTTCCTTAAGAATATTAACTGTTATTGTGCTGCCTGTGAAAATCTTAACTATATCTTCGTCTTTTTTCATGATAATGTGTTTTATTTACTAAAGTTAACTAAAAAAATTATCAAAATGGTGTTTCACTGCCTGTGTAGCATGCAATTCCATTGGCTCGAAAAAGTGTCTGTATTTCAGTAAGGCTTCTTGCTTTATTGTGATTTTGAGCGTCTTGTGTAAAATAGGTGTCCCCAGAATAATTTTTATTTAACATTCTATACTTTTCGCGCCCTAAATGGTGCAGTGGTAGAATGTTTATTTCGTTACGGCCCGTCTCTTTTAAAAAGGCAAATAATGAGTCAATGTTCTCTTCTGAGTCGTTAAAGCCGGGAACCAGCGGCATGCGAAAGATAATTCTACCGGGAAACACTTTTGAAAGCATTCGTGCATTTTCAAGTATCTGTGAATTACCGCAACCAGTAGCTTTTTTGTGCTCTACATTGTCAAGATGTTTAATGTCGAAAAATATCCAGTCCAGATAAGGAAGTATCTCTGTAAAGTTTTCCCATGGAACATTACCACAGGTTTCAACGGCAGTGTGTATATATGCACGGTGACATTCCTGCAATATCTCTTTTGCAAAATCAATCTGCAGAAGCGGCTCACCCCCGGTTAACGTAACGCCTCCTCCATTGCCCCAGAACTGTCTGTCTCGCCTGATAATCTCCATAAGTCTGGCCGTCGTTATTTTGTATCCGCATAACTTTAAGGCATCGGTATAGCACTCTTTTACACAGTCTTGATTTTTACACACACTACATAGTTCTCTTGAAATTTTAAGAGAACCATTCACTATCTCTATTGCTTTATCTTTGCAGGACGCTGCACAATTGCCACATGCAATACATTTGGAAGAGAAGTACATAAGCGAGGGCAACGGACTGATTCCCTCAGGATTGGAGCACCATAAACAGTTAAGCGGACACCCCTTCAGAAATATCAGGGTCCTGCAGCCGGGACCATCATGAACAGAAAGGCCCTGAATATCAAAAATATAGCCTTGTATACCCAAAATATTATGTGGTAAATTCCTTGCAGGTAACAGCATTCATCTCTGGATAAGCATCATACCTTCCCATGCATGTTCCAAGATCTTCTGAAGTATATGAAAAGTTTAAACAATGCCTGCATTTCTGAGCCTTTTCAAAATTCTGACAGCTGTTGTCGTCGGCATTTATGCTGGTTTTATCTCTTTTGCACATACCCTTAAAGACATCGGTGGCAAGATAAAATTTACAATCGTAGTGTTTCATATATGCAATTTTTAACCTAACTGTTCATATTCCGTACGCGCAATAACCTCATCCTGAATTTGTTTACCTAGTTCCACCCAATACTGTGTAAAACCGGCCACACGAACCATCAACCCCCTGTATTGCTCCGGATGCATCTGCGCATCTCTGAGCATTCTGGAATCCACCACATTAAACTGAACATGGAAAGCACCCTTACGAAGATATGCCTTAATCATCTCAAGAAACTTACGGGAACCCTCCCTGCCCATAACTACAGAGGGATGAATCTTCATGTTCAGCTGAGAATTTTGAGACTGTGAATGGTCGTAGCAGGTAGCAGAGTTAAATAGTGCATAAGGTCCGTTCCTGTCTGTTCCGGGATATGCCGATACTGAGCCGTCGGCAAACGTGGTACCGCACAACCTTCCGTCAGGTGTTGCCAGAGTCACTGCCCCCATTGGAGCATGAGTGGAAACAGAAATCTGACACGAATAGAGAGGATGGTCGTAAATCGAACGGTAATTTTCACACATGTTGCTGAACCACACCTGCCACTCCCGGAAAATAGAATCAACATACCTGTCGTCATTTCCATACTTTGGAGCGTCGGTGTAAAGCTTGTGAATTTTAAGCCAATCTCTGTAATGTTCAGTTTTAACCTGATCAATAAGACTATAGGAGCCGCTCTCAAGTGCCGAATGGTAACCGAAGTTTGATTCTATTGCAGACTTAAGCTCTGACAAAGTGATAGATTTTTCTTCAAATACATTTTTCTTAATAGATGCCAGCGAATTCACAAGATTTACACCTCCGCAGATCTCCACGTTAAATGTCCTGTTATACCTGCACCCTTTATTGCTGATATCCTTTCCCGTTTCCAGACAGTCCGGTTTTAACATACTATTTATAATAGAAGGCGAAACTTTCCCCCATATACTATGCTGAATGTTGTTTGTAAGAGTAAGCAGTTCTACCGTGCGGCTGAAATACGCTTTGAATGTTGTCCATATCTCTTCGTATGTCTCTAATTTTAAACCATGTGCAGGATAGACCCTTATTCCTGTCCGCTTATCCAGACCATCGAACAAAACAGCTTCAAGAACCTTGGGAAGTGAAATAAAATGAACGCCAACACTAGTGGCAGGGGCCGATCCTCCCGGAATGAACCACTTCTCTCCTTCAAGATCAAGAGGCATCCAGCACCCTGGAGATGTCTCAAGACAGCCGCCAATGGACCAGGCTCTGGCCTCCTCAAGGTGCATACCCTCATTCCTGAAATTTTTCATAAGAAAGTCCATTGCAACCCTGTTACTTATCCAGGCAGGATATCCTGTACCTATTTTTGTGCACTCTATTCCCTTGAGTAAGAACTCCTCAGACAATTTCTCGTCAAAAAGCAGGCTCAACGTAGGCTGAGGAGTATCGCACGACATGGCGGACTCCAGAATCAGCATCTCCAGCTCATTCGCCGCGCTCTCCCCATCTTTATCCAAACCTCCAATGCACAGGTTATTGAATGTATTTCCGCTTAGAACTCCTCCAACAACTCCCATAGATGCAAAACAATCCAGTTCGGTAAACTTCATGCGCATACATTCAAGAAGCTCCGTAGTACGCTCCTTTGTTATAATGCCCTTGTCCATGTCCTGTTTCCAGAAAGGATAGAGAACCTGACCCAGGCGTCCCGGAGACAGACCGGATATGGCATCCTCGTTAAGCACCGCTACATGAAATATCCACACCAGCTGAAGCGCATCGTGAAATGTCCGTGGTTTTTCCGACGATAGCCATTCCAACCGTTCTGCAATGTCGGTAAATTCATCTTTTTGATTTGCTTCATTTTCAAGCGAAGCCATAAACCGGGCTTCGGCAGCATAGTTCATTATCCAGTTCTGAAGACCCTCAAGCATCGTGTACACCGCTTTGTAAAAGTATAACCTCTCCATGTCTGGATATCCCGCTGACTGGTCTTGCTTCTCTTTACAAATGTTTTTTATCCCCTCAATCCCGTACTGCAGAGGGTAGTAATAATTAATGACCTCCCTGCCTTGCGGAAGAGTATAACCGGAGTCGAACATACAGATAACTGCACGCATTATCTCCTCTTTTGTACCATAACCGGGGACAAGTTGTTCATATTTATGGCCGACATCTTCTACCGATTTGTTGTACCATTTTTTTGCCGTTTTAATTAAAACCGGCATCTCTTCTTTCCGAAGTCCGAATTTACCTGCAATTGATATTATGTTGCCGATGCTTTTGGTGACATTGCCTCCGCCCTGCCCCATCGTAGTAACTTCGTCGGCACTTGCCTTGCCAGCTTTCTGGGCCTCCTTGTATAAGTCGTCTTCCTTCGAGAGAAAGAAAGCTTCAGATAGCCAAGGCATTGGAAAGGAGCCACGCAAATAAACAGCTTTTCTCATAGCCAGCAGCTCACCCGGTAAAATGTACGGAGTAAGGTGACTGAAACCCGATTTTAATGCTTCTGCTCTTCTGATTATTGGCACATCACCTTCCAGCTCCTCCCACCTGCGTGTATACCAGTATGGAAACTCCATAGATGCAGAGGATTTTGTGTCAAAATAAATCTGGCGTGCCTTTTCCACACGCGGTGTTGGATTTTTTTTTGCCTCCCTCGCTTGAACCTCCTCGCGGGGCTTTGTTCCGTAATAGTTGTAGATATCTTCTGCCATGACTCAAATATTAGAGGGGCACTGTTGATAATACAAATATAATAATTCTTCTTGTGCTCTTTCTATTGAAATTTCCTGAAACCGGATTTTGTCGCCGGGTCTGAGTTGTGCCACTCGTGTAAGATCTGCACTGGCAACATTTGCAATACGTACATATCCTCCGGTAGTCTGACGGTCGGCCATAAGTATTATTGGCTGGCCATTGCCCGGGAGCTGTATTGTGCCCCGGGAGATCCCTGCTGAAATAATATCGTGCCCCCCGGCACTCCCTTCTCCCGTTTTAATTTGAATGGCCGGCCCGGATAGACGAATTCCCATTCTGTCGCTCTGAGGGGTGATCTGGTATTCTGAGGTAAGGAGTGTACGAATACCATCAAAACCCAGCCTTTTTACCTCCGGGCCGGGAATAATTCTGATAGGTTTGTGAGATTGATAATCCGGTATTAAAAATTCCGGTAAATGCGGCTTAGCCTTGCCAGTGGTTGAATTTACCCTGCCGAGTGGAATACTGTCTCCTGCAACCAAAGCTCCACCATTCAATCCGCCAATCTTAGCTCGCAGATATGTCGACCGGCTTCCCATAACCAACGGAACATCCAGTCCACCGGCAAAAGCTATGTAGGCACGGCAACCATAGCACAGGGCAGAAAATGCAAGTTTGTCGCCACCATTAACGCTGGTGGCGGTATACATGGGAACAGCATTGCCATTGACAGAAGGGGTCATACCCGACCCACAGACAGCGAAAACCGTGTCTGAGGAAAAAATGATTTCCGGACCAAGGAGGGTGGCTTCAATTGCAGCAGCTCCGGGTTCGTTTCCGACTATGATATTGGCAAGCTGTAGCGAATAAACATCCATTGCACCCGAAACAGGCATTCCGAAACGTTGGTAGCCAACCCTTCCGCAATCCTGAATTGTACTGAGCAATCCCGCCTTTTCAATAACTATTTCTGCCATATAAACCTTGATAAGTATTCGGACTTCATTTTTCAACAATTAGTTTTTCAATCAATTTATAAATGTGTGTCCCTAATTGTTTTGGGTAATCTTCATTTTCACTGTCAAGTTCTTTTGCTCTCTTAATAGCCGTTTTTGTCAATGGAAGAAACACTCTCGGTTTTGGTCTTTTATTATATCCTCTTCCTTGAATTTCGCTTAGAACCATATCAATATAATTTTTACTATTGCTAATTCTCGCGTTAACAATCATTCTTTGCTTTTCTTCATCATCATACTCATTGATATCTTTCAGATGAAGGATTAGCCATATTTCAAAACAAGGGTTGCTCATTGCCAGGAAAAAATTATTTTCTTTTTTACAATCATCTACCAGTTTGTCAAAATTGTGATTATGAATTTCTTCCCAATTATCTCTATCAATAATCAACCTAAACTCATCTGTATCTTTGAAGCGATATTCATTCTTGGCTTCTTGAAGAAGTTTTTTTACACTAATCGGGTCAGAACCTCTATTTGATGGTCTTTTTAAAGAAATAATTTCAATTAAACCACTATCGTTAAATAACTCAGATTTTCTGAAATCTTCAAAATACTTCTTTTCACTAACTTTCCCCTCATACGACAAAACAAACATTTTTTCAGCTTCTAGGAATCCACCTTCACGAACTAATGGAAAAGGTTCTCTTGGCATAGCTTATTCATTAATAGATAAAACTGATAACATATTCCTATTACCTAATTTTGGAATCCCCTTAAATCGTCCTATTAAATAATCCTTCATTATTTCTTTATCAAAACGCACTTTATAATCTTCTAGCGAATGAAGATGTGTTGCTCCTTCTTCGTTCTTAACAGCAAACCATATTTCGTCTTTTCTAAGTATTTTTTGAGTTAATAAGGTAGCTTCGTGACTAGAAACAATCAGTTGACTATTAATTTTGGCGCATTTATCCAGTATGAATTCAAAAAAATCAAGAACTAGATTTGGATGTAAACTTCTTTCAATTTCATCAACAATAAACACATTACCACCTTTAAAATAATCTATTACCAATGGTATTAAATCCATAATTCTTCTTGTGCCATCGGATTCATCTTTCAAATCGAAGAGCTCGTAACCTCCTCCAACAATCTTGTGTTTGGTTTTAAGTAGTTTAGCCTGAACAGTAGTATTGTCACTTTTAGAAATGACATAATATTTATCATCTTGGGGATTTGATAGAAAAGCACTTGTTTTTTCAGATTTCTCGCTGAATAAATCGTTTTTAATATCCTCTTTAACTTCAGATGGTATATCCATTTTCTCAAAATCAACCTCTTTAAATTCAATTCCATCAATTCCAGTGTCAAAATAATCAAGCATTTCTTTGAACACTTGTTGAAGATTTGTGTCTTTGTGCAACTCAAATTTTTTACTTATATTTTTGGTTCCCGGATATATAACAGTTAAGGAATTCTGAAACCAATCAATTACATTTAAAATGTCTGAAATATCGGTCACATTGTCGGTGACATTCGTATTTCTTATTTGTGTAATTAATAGCTGATTTCTGGGTGTGCCTTTTGCTGTAAATTCTAAAAATTGTTTTTCATTATTAGTTTTATTTTTCTTAAAAAGAAAATCTAAGTCGTAAACATTAGTACTCTTCCTTTCAAATATTTTTGTTTCTCCTGATTTGTTTATTTCAAAAAGCCATTCGTCAATAATTTCTTTAGAATTTAAGATGAACCCATAAGCATAATTCTTTCTTTTACTCTGGATTTCATACTCTACATATGTCGGTTTATTTAGAAACCTTTTATCTAGTTTGTAAAAATTTGTAGATATTGGCTGTTCGGGCTTTGTTCCTTTCAAAACTATCTCTCTCCCAAAATCTATTGCCTTTATCAAATTAGATTTTCCCGAAGCATTTGCTCCAAAGATAACACCTGCTTTTAAGGCAGTTACTCCTTTTATTGGCGTCGATTTATGATGTGATTTAAGAGAGCCTTTTCCTGGTATCATTGAAAAGACTTGTTTTTCTCTAAATGACAGAAAATTCTCAATTGTGAATCTAATTAACATTATATTGTTGTTTTATTGTGTAAATGTAGTGATAATATCACATCTTAGGTGTTTTTCTGAATATTTTTTTTAGTAGCCAATATTTTTCCCCTGACGCCCATCTTCCTCCTTCGCCTTTATTCTCTGAAACTCTTCCTTTGTTACAGGCGTAAATCTAAGAATGTCACCCATTTTGAACAGAAATTCCGGTTTTCTATGTGCATCGAATAGTTTTAGAGGGGTCCGACCTATCAGCTGCCACCCTCCGGGGCTCTCTATCGGATAAATTCCAGTCTGCTGGTCGGCAATACCGACTGCTCCCTCGGGTATTTTCAAACGGGGAGTCTGTTTGCGGGGCATTGCAATTCGTTGGTCCATTCCGCCCAGATAACAAAAACCGGGAGTGAACCCTAGCATATAAACCAGATATTCTGTCGAAGAGTGGATTCTTATCACATCTTCTGGCGACAGATTGTTATGTTTTGCTACATCTTGAAGATCCGGACCATACTCGCCACCATATATAACAGGAACTAAAATGGTTGCCGATTTGGTCATGGCAGTTATATCAATCTTTGCTTCCAGAGTGATTATTGCATCCTTTAGTTTGTCAAAACTTATAATTGTGGAATCGTAGCAAATCATCAGTTCATTGTAAGAGGGAATAAAGTCGGTTATTCCTGCAATATTTTCCTTCTCAATTGTTGCAAGCAATGCAGCGATGGTCCGGTTAATCTCAACCGAAATCTCGTCCCCTGCCTTTATGATTATTGCGGAATCTCCCGCCCATAAATATCCCAGCTTCATAATACCCATACTATTGCCTAATGCCTAATGCCTATTGCCTATTGCCTATTGCCCATTGCCTAATGCCCATTGCCTAATGCCCATTGCCTATTGCCTAAAGCCCCTCACAAATTCCACTGCCATTTCGTTGTCGCCATGAATGCATATTGTGTCGGCCTGTATTGGAATAATCTTTCCACTCACAGACTCAACCACATTTTCCCTGACCATTCTGATAACCCTGTCAATCAAAACTTTGGTATCGTGAATAACCGCCCCGGGAAGGTTCCGTGAAACCAACGAACCATCGTCGTTATATGCCCTGTCGGCAAAAACCTCAGAAGCATATGCCAGACCAACCTTTTTTGCGGCATTTATCAATTCCGACTGTGATAAACCTACCAGAATAAGTGAGCTGTCAATATCCCTGACTGCTTTGGCTATAACCATCGCCATATCAAAATCAGACGCAGCTGAGTTGTACATAGCCCCGTGAGGCTTCACGTGCCTGAGCCTGCCTCCCAGGGCGATGGTCATGCTTTTTAACGCTCCTACCTGATAAAGAATGGACGTCCTCAGCTCCCCGGGAGTCAGGGTCATTGGCTGACGACCAAAACCCTTAAGATCATGATAACCGGGGTGTGCGCCAATAGCAACACCATGTTTCAATGCAAGCAGGATTGTTTTTTCAATAGTAAGGGGGTCCCCTCCATGAAACCCGCAGGCTATGTTTGCTGAGGTGATATATGGCATTATAGCCTCATCGTTGCCAACGATGATGTCGCCATAACTTTCGCCCATATCGCAGTTTATGTCAATTTTCATATTGCTAAATATCAGATTGTCAAAATATTCCAAAAACATGGAAAAGGCTTCGCAACCCTAATCCAAGAGCAACAAGCACAACCAGTATACCAACCGCATTAGATAGTAAGGAATTGGTATTAGTTCCCATAACCTTCTTACTGTTCACTACCCAAAGCAGGTAGATTGCAATAACCGGCAATAATATCCCGTTGGCAGCCTGTGCAAAAATTATGGCCTCTATAGGTTTGAACCCTATCACAGAAAATGTGACACCAGTGAGAAGAATCAGTATCCATACGGCTCTGAACTTCCATGATTTGAGGTCCCTCTTCCAGCCAAGTATTCCAGATGTTGCATAAGCAGCAGCCAAAGGGGCAGTTATTGCCGAAGATATCCCTGCGGCAAAGAGTCCTGCTCCTATAAAGTACTTAGCCCAGCTGCCTAGCACAGGTTCCAGCTGTACCCCAAGATCAGAACCGTTTTTGAGAATGAAGTCCGTTCCGAAAAAAGCAACTGCAGATGTTATGATAATGGCCATAGATATCAGTCCTCCAAGGATTACTGAAACTGAAATATCAAGACGAGCTTCGGGCAGATCACCGGCGTTTTTCCACCTCTCCTGTACTGCAGAAGCGTGAAGAAAAAGGTTGTATGGAACGACTGTGGTTCCTATAAGGCCGACCAAAGCCAGAAGGGACCCGTTTGGTATTGCCGGAACAAACATCCCTTTGAGAATGTCGGCCCATGGTGGAGATATTACAAGTGTCGTTGTAAGGAATGTGAGACTCATAAGAATCACAAGACCAATCAACACTCTTTCAATTAGTTTATAACTTCCTAAATATAGAACAATGAAGGTTATTACACCTATGATAATTGCCCATACGCCAATATTGATATCATTTGCAGATACGAGCGATTGCATTCCGAGTGAAGCACCAAGCAGATTACCGGTTTCGAAAGCCGCATTTCCGATTGCGATTGCAGAAATAACCAGTATCGCAGTAACAACCTTAACTACCGGATTCGAAAAATGTTTCCTCAGGGCCTCTCCCAGACCCTGTCGTGTGATTATGCCAAGACGCGCCGACATCTCCTGCAAAACGATTGTTGCTATAATTGAAAAAACCATGCCCCAGAGAAGTGCATAGCCGAACTTGGCACCTGCCAGTGAGCATGTTGTTATAGTTCCGGGGCCTATAAATGCTGCTGTGACCAGCGCACCCGGCCCAAATTTGAAACGAAGCGGTTTTTTCATAGTCTGTCATTTGAAATTTCTCACTAAAGATATGAAGAAAATCCACTGGTAAAAATACAATGGCACCAGAATTTATAATCCCATTTTTATATATAAAATTTGGATTATAACAAAAAGAGGTACTTATTTTGCTAGTTTATTGTTATTTGCGAAAATGTCCAGAATCCTCTTAATGAGAACATGAAGAGTTTCCGTATCATTACCCGTTACTTCAGTCGGCTTTATTGACACTGGAACCGCCGGTCAGCCTTAGCTCCAGCTTTGGATTGCCCTTGTAGCGCACCCTTGTTCCTCCCGATCCATCAACTTCAAGACTTTCGCTAACATTGAGCTCAGCTGAGGCTCCTCCAGACATGTCGGCGCGGCACTTTCTTGACTCAAGAGCAAAGTGTTTGTGGTCACTGCCACCCGATGAACTGATTGACAAGTATTCAGCAATACCCTCTATGTCAGAGCGTGATCCTCCCGACATGCTCAAGTCAAGAGAACCAAGTTGTACCTTACCAAATACTTTGCCTCCACCACTCAGGCTAATGTCCAATTCATCTGCATTCCAGCCGTTTTCGAGATTTACTCGTCCACCCCCACTCGAAGATATTCTGTTAAGATTCTTGCATGAAAGGTAAATTTTAACGTCGGGCCTGCCTGAAAAATTCACACCGTTTTCTCTGTAAATTTCAAGAGTTTTCCCTTCAACCTCCACAATAATATAATTCTGGAGATTTTCATAGGTCTCAATGCTTAGGCTTGAAACTGAGTCCTGAGTGAGAATAAGCTCAAACCCACTGGATACAGAAACATTATCGAAGGCACCAATATTAATTTTCTTGGCTATGTAATCGCCGGAAGGATGAACAGAGACGAAGCCCACATATGAGCATGATGATACTGCTATAGATAATAATGCAGCAAAAAAGAAAATCTGTTTTTTCATAGGAATTTTATTAATAAAAATAATTTAGTCAATATAATTTAGACGTAAAAACCCTCAAATAAGTTGCATCATTTTTAAAAATGTCAATTTGCTGTATCCATGAATTCAATCAGTTTAGCGATGTCGTTCCGATCTTCGTATTTTAATTTGTTTTCTCTGACGAATTCATTGAATAAACTCTTTCTTTTATTGTAGAAATTCTTTATTTGCTGCATGCTCAGAAACTTGTGCAACTCTCCATTTTTCTTTATCAGATAGTGTGTCCTTGGTTTGGTAGTATATCCGTCAGGCAGTTCCAGGTTATATAACAACCCCCCAAAGTTCATAGCAGACAGGGATATTGACGCCGATGTATGAGATACCCCTCCATATGCCGACGGTTTCCCCGGAGGTATTACACTGCATGTATACGAAGCAAACAGTTCACAGTTGTTTGCATGGTATAATAACTCAACAAACTTATCATTAAGAACGACAAATTTCCTTCCCTCTATAACCACAGAATCTATAAGTCCTATCTCTGTTTTCCCTATTGCCAGTATCTGGTTTTTCTCATCGAACAACATCTCCTCTGTTATCGAATTATAATTGAGCATATACTTGTCTATGATTCCACTTTTCATGTAAACTACACCCGGTTTGAAGTTCTGAAAGACATAATGGAATATGAAGATATTCTTGTTTTGCGCAAAACCTGTCACAAACAACAAGCTGAAAGTCAAAATGAATAATAACTGTTTCATAATTATAGATTTTTAATGAATGTTTCCTCTGCTTTTTTGTAGAATTCCGGAAAGTTACCACCCACACTGTCCAGCATCTCCCGGAATTTAGGTACAGTTTCGTAATATGTGCTGACTGGCACAAAAAAAGCGTTGTTCAGCCTTATTTTATTCCCTTTTTCATTATTTCGACTAAAAAATTCCTTCTCCAGAGACTTGAGCAAGGAATCCTTTTTTTGTCTCATCTTCTGTATATCTGACTTATAATCAGAATAAATCACCTTCAACCGGGAGCGGGCAGCAAGCATTTTTGAGTTATACAGATCTTGTTCTTCCCACATTTTTAATGCCTCTCTAATGAGAGAGTCCCTGTCCGACAAATTGAACAAGGTAGATGTACTAAGCAATGTCGACTCTCTGAGCCAACGCAAAACCCCGGCCCGCTCCACACAAACCGCAAAGCCCTCGTTGAATTGTGAATCACCCTTTACATACAGCTGCTGATGAGCCAGTTCATGAATAATTAGACCGGCAAGGCTTATAGGGCCCCTTTGCAAATGAGTGCTCAACACAGGGTCGTTGTACCAACCCAATGTAGAATAAGCGCCTATTGGGGAGACATATACATCAAAACCCTCTTTCTCCATTTTTAAAGCAAAGCGGCGGGCTGCCTTTTGTGAAAAATAGCCCCTGTAAACAACACATCCCGCTACAGGAAAGCACCACGTTTTTGGTTCCACGGAAAACTCGGGTGCACAATATACGTTCCAGCCAAGATATTCTCCCTTAATTTCAGAATAGACAGTATAACTCTTGTTGGCAGGCAGCCCAAGTTCCTTTGAGGCAAACTCCCGCACATCCAGAACCAATCTCAACTTCTCACGTGATGTACTGTCCAGCATTTTTTTAGTGAGTATCTTTTCTATAGGAACCCTCGCTCCCATTACACGGAAGTGACCCACTGCAGCCTGCGAAAGATAGCACACATTAGCGCATCCAAACAGAGCAATCAACAGAATTGCCGATAAAACTAAAATAATGCCGAGCTTCATATTTGTAAAGTTAATTACTTTATTTGTTCGTTTGCAACGAAATGACACCTTTTTTCATCTATAGTGTAGTATCACTCAAAAGTATATATGAAGACAGACAGAATAATTTTAGTTTCGATCACATTAGCCACTCTTTTTTTAACCGGATGTATAAAGGAGGCATTACTGCTAGACAAGCTACGGGGGGAGTGGGAAATAGACAAAGGTGAGTGTCTGGTTACAACAAATGCCGATGTTACCTTTTTAGATTTTTATTACAAGCCCTGGACGGGAACTGTTACGGTTAACGGTGTAGAACAGGATTGCAGCGACAATCATATGTCAACATATATGAACCCGACTTTTCGTTTAACTCCGGAAATATATCTGCTTTTCTCAGGGTCACCTGCAAAGCTGGCTTACAAATATAAAATATATGAATCTTCAATAAACTGGAACATTATTAAAACCGGAATTATTAACACAGAGTTTACTTTCACTACAACAGACAACAATATAGTTAATATCAAAATAGACTTAAAGGCACCGATGACTACTTTGAAGAAAGGTGTCGAATATCCGATAAGGGACAACAGGTGGTCTCAGGACCAAGCCGTTAATAATCTGAAATTTCTATCCCCCACCAGAATTTCAGGCGATGTTGCATTGGGCGATATAAGGTCATCTTTCACCGGCACTTGGTCTGGCAATTCATCGAAAATAACTCTCAAAATGAAACCGGAATATTCTTACGACAAAATAATACAGACCCACAATTATTTCTGTAATAGCCAGGAACTTACCCTGTTCAAAAACATAGATTACTATAAAATCGAGAGCCAAGGAGCAATCCCTTTAGACAAAATCGCTACGGTTAAGCAGGTAATCCGTTATAAAAGAAAGAATTAGTCTGGATTAAAACATTAAGATCCATACCGGTTTATTCTCCCTTACGCATAAAATATTTTATTGCATCGCTTATAGCCATATCAATAGGCTGATAAGTAACATGTAGATCTGCAACCGATTTTTTATTGGAATAGAAATTATATATACAAAGAATCTTCATATTGACCGAGCTAATACTGGTTTTAATATTGAAAATCCTGATAATGTCTCCTATGAATCCTAAAAACAACAATACAAAAGCTGGAATTTTTATCATCAGCGAGTTCCGTTTTGTCTGGGTGTTCAATTTTTCAAAAAACTCCCGATAACTCAGGTTTTCATTTGCCAAAAGGTATTTTTCACCATTTATCCCCTGAGAGAAGCTTTTTATAATACTATCTGCCACATCTGCAACGTGAACAAAGTTCTTTCCTCCCGGAGGATAAAATATTACAGGCTTCTTCCAGAACATAGTGATTATCTTACCTGAACCTGGCTTTGAGTCATATGCTCCCAGCATGAATGTAGGGTTGACAATTATGACATCTGTCCTATGCTTGTTCTCTAAAAGATAAATCTCTGCTTCACGTTTGCTTTGCGCGTAGAAGGATTTATCAAAAGGAGCCCTGATACCGGCAAGTTCTGACCCTGAATTACCCTGGAAATCATTGACCCTGTTACAAGAGCCGTATCCTAATGTATTTGCAGTGCTTACGAATATGAATCTCTTTATATTACACATTACTGCTGCTTCAAACAGGTGAACTGTTGCCTCGTAATTGATTTTTCTATAATCTGAATATCTGAGCATGCTCTGGCTCGTTTCCGCAGCAACGTGAACAATATAATCGCAATCCATTAGAATAGGAACCAGGGTTTCAATAGAATCGTCTGTTAGACCACCCTCCACCAACTCCAGATTTTTGCTTACAGAGCCATGATATTTTGCTCTGTTTCTAACCAATCCTATTACGTAAAAACCTCTTTCAAGTAATGTATTAACCAGATTTGTCCCAAGCAGACCATTCACTCCAGTCACAAAGATTTTTTCCATCTGCAATCTCCAATGGTTTAACAATTAATTACTTCACGCTTTATTGCCCTTGTCATCAAGGGCAACCTTATCCATATAGGGAGCAGGTGTAACATTAACCAACTAAAAGAGTTGACCATGATTACAGTATCTCTGTTGAACAATTGAGTGATACAATATTTTGCCACCTTTTCCGGTTCAAGAAGGGTCAGTTTTCCAAAAAAACCTTGTTTTTCAATTCTGCTGGTAATCTCGTCATTAGTCTTCATAGCTCCCGGATTTACTACACTCACAAATACGTTTGTATCCTTCAGCTCTTCGTAAAGTCCCCTGGAGAATGAATGGACAAATGATTTTGAAGCAGGATAAACGGTTTTATAACCAATCGGCGAAAAGGCCGCCATACTTGAAACGTTCAGAATGTAGGACTTTGACTGGCTCATAAGATTGGGCAACAACTGATGAGAAAGAATGGATGTGGCTACTACGTTCAATTGCATGATATTATTAATGTAATTTACATCTGCATCAATGAACCTCTTACTCCCTCCCATTCCGGCATTATTTATCAGAAGATTAACAGAAAAATTCCGGTTGATCCATTCCGACAACTTCAGGACATTTTCATTAACGGTAAGATCAGTCTCGTAATAATGAGTTTTGACTTTGTACTCCTCACCAATTTCTGCTGACAATTCTGCAAGATTCTGGTTGGGAAGACTTACAAGAATTAAATTTATCTTCCTCTTAGCCAGTTCAGAGGAAAAAGCTTTCCCCAGCCCCTGACTGGCACCTGTGACAACTGCAAATAACTCTTTTGAATTTTCTGATTCTGACATTTTTCTAATTTTTCTTTTGCTGACATCATCGTTTCGCAAAGCAAAAGTATAGGGCAGCACTGGAAGAAATGTTCAGAATTATAAGATAGAACTCCTTTTTTTGAATTCAGACGGAGTTTGTCCGGTTATTTTCTTGAATGTCGTATTAAAAGAGGTTTTGGAATTGAACCCCGACTCATAAGCTATTCCCAGAATGGAGAGATTGTCCTTTTTGTTATCTAAAAGTAACTTTTTGGCCTCTTCTACCCTGAATTTATTGATAAAATGAAAAAAATTCCCGCTAAAACCAGTATTGATCACATACGATAACTGATGAGGTGTGACAGAGAGTAATTCTGATAATTTTATCAGATTCAACTCGCTGTCCAGATAGGGTTTATTAAGTTGCATCACGTCATTTATCCGACGAACAACATCAACCAGCTCTTCATCCGTCATAAGCTTTCTTTTTGTCCCGGATACATACTGCTGCTGATTTATTGAAATCAGTTCCCGCCTGTACTTTTCATCTACCGGGTAAATTTCCTTTTGTTTCAATGAATAATAGGCAATAAAGAAAATAACTGCCAGAATGAACAAATTAAGTTGAAAATTGAGGCTGGCTGTGTAAAAAATTATATTATACCCAGTTATTATTAAACACATTAAAGCAGTTACAACAATTATATATTCGAGCCAGCTAAGATTGATTCCTTTGGTATCTGAAGAGAACAGCAAGATCTTTTTTTGATGGTTCCGGATAACGAGGTATGAAATACCGGTATATAAAAGCGATTGAAAAAGAATAAGAGATAAAATTATGATCCTGATAGCCTCTTTATTCTTCCAGTCTCCATAGTACTCAATTGAAATAATTACAAAATAGACAACAGGTAATATCGTATATTTCAAATCTTTGAAACCAAATTTATACAGAGGGTTTGTGAAGAATATAACACTAAAAAAGAATATAGGAGGTGAAAGAAACTGAATTAACCGCACTACGAGAACGATATTGCCACTTGCAGCCTTTATATCTGCAAGTAGCAATACCTCTTCCATCCAAAAGGATGCCCATATGAGAAAAGTGACTCCAAGCCAAAAATTTGCCCTCTTATTGACCTTTAGCGGATTCGTAAACTTCAGGAAAGAGAGAGTTATAAGCGATCCGAAAATCAGCATTATTACTATCTGATCCATCTCTTTACCCGGGTTTTAACATCTTCTGCCATTATATACACCACAGGAACTATAATCAGAGAGAGTAGCATCGAACTGGTCATTCCTCCAATCAACACCCATCCGAGACCACTTTTCCACTCACTTCCGGTTCCATGCGAGAGAGCTATTGGCAACATTCCCACAACCGTAGAGATTGCTGTCATGAGTATTGGCCTCAGACGCAGATGTACCGCAGTAATAAGAGCATCCTTAAGCTCCTTGCCCTCTTTTCTGAGGGTGTTGGTGAAGTCCACCACAAGAATAGCGTTCTTCGCCACCAGCCCCACAAGAATTATCATCCCTATGATACTGAATATACTAAGTGACTGCTGAGAGAGAGCCAGTGCGTATAGTGCGCCTATAACCGAGAGCGGAATTGAAAAGAGAATTACAAACGGATGGAGGTAGCTCTCATACAAAGCAACCATAATAAGGTACACAAGCACGATTGCTATAAGCATTGCAGCTCCCAGACTACCAAAGGCATCACTCTGATATTTAAGATCGGCTTCCGGAAGATAGGTGACCCCCTCAGGGAACTTAGTGTTATCGAGAAGGGCGAAAATATCATTACCAATGTCTCCCACTGTTCTGCCCAAAGCCTGACCCTCAAGAACTATTGATGAGATACGTCCGTATCTTTCCAGTTTTGTTGTACCGTCCTGCTCACTTATGTCTGCAATTTGTTTCAGCTTGACGGTCTGCCCAAAATTGTTTACAAAAGTGAGGTTCTCAACATCGGAGAGGGACCGGCGGTTAAAAGCATCGAGACGGACATTAATGTCATACTCAAATTCACCTGACTGGAACTTGCTGTTGTTATTTCCACTGAACGATGTCTGTATTGTGGCCCCCACAATCTCCGGGGAGAGGCTTAGTCTTGCCATTTTGTCCTTGTCCAGCTTTATGACAATCTCCGGGATACCACCCTCGATACTCAACTTCACATTGTTTGCTCCCGGCACCTTAGCTATTGCCAATCTCATTCTTTCTGCAAATGCATAGAGAGTGTCGGTGTTGGCAGACTGAAACACAATCTGGATAGGAGCCTCATCTGCCCCTCCTACCATACTCACAACAGCAGAACGCACCTTTATGTCTGTAAAATTCTCATTGAGCTCTCTTTCAAGCTTTTTTATAAACAACGCTGATGATATATTGCGGTTGTTTTTATCGGTCAGCTTTATGTTTATCTCAGATTTGTAGTTACCGCTTTGAGACATAAGTATACCGGACACGCTACCAACAGTTGTGTAGAGTTTTGTAACCTCCGGCTTTTTGCTTATCACATCCTCTATCTTCCTGGTTAGAGCATTATTCTGTTCAAGGGTATAGCTTTTTGGATACTCTATAGATATGATACACTCACCCACATCACCCACATTTATGAACTCGCTCCCTATAAATCCTGCGGCAGGAAGCATCAACGAGCTTATAAACAGTACCGTGGCAACAGCCATAGTTGCAAATTTATGTCGCAGCGACCATCCCAGAATTTGTAAGATAGCCTTGGTAAAAATGTCTACTCCCGATTCAAATACCGATATTATCCTCCCCCACAATGTTCGCTTGTCGAACCTCTCAAGCTTAGAGAACCTTGAGGTTAAAAGCGGAACAACAGTAAAGGCAACCAACAGGCTTATCATCACCGTAATTACAATTACCATTGCGAACGGCGCAATTATGGGTGTAATCATACTCTCCGACAATGCCACAGGGAGGAAAACCACTACAAGCACCATTGTTATTGAAACAACACTCAGTCCAATCTCCTTAACAGCATCTACTGTCGCCTGCATTCTGGTTTTACCCATCTCCAGGTGTCGGTATATATTTTCAAGAACAACAATTGCGTCGTCCACAAGTGTGCCTATTACCAGCGACATCGCCAGCAGGGTCATAAGGTTAAGTGTATATCCGAACACCTCCATGCCAATAAAGGATCCGACCAGTGAGAGTGGAACCGCAATCATCACAATGATTGCATTTCTTATACTGTGCAGGAAAAAGATCATGATAATTGTAACCAGCACAATAGCCATCAACAGATCCTTCGCTACAGATTTTGCTGCATCCAGAATTACAACAGAGCCATCCTGCGATATTGAAAATTTCATATTAACACCCTCGTACTGCTTCTCCAGCTTGGTAATCTCCTCCTTTATTGCACTGCAGACTGTAACTGTGTTGGCATCATCCTGTTTTCTTATCTGGAGCCCGACAGACTGTGCTCCATTCACACGATACAGCGAGGTCACATCCTTCTCGGTGTCAATAACTTCTGCAATATCCTTAAGCTTTACAAGAGAGCCGTCGGGCTTCTGAGCTACAGTGATCTCCGCAATATCGCTCACCTTTCTGTATTTGGATGAGATCCTTAAAAGGGTCTGACTGGTTGAGCTGGCAATCTTTCCTGCCGGAAAGTCTATGTTTGAAGTCTGAATTGCCTGCACTGCCTGCAATATTGACAAATTATAGTTATCGAGCTTATTATGGTTGATGTTGACCTGTATCTCCCTCTCCGTACCACCCAGCATGGTTATCTCACCAACACCGTCAAGCTTTGTGAGAGAGGGCTTTATCCGGTAGTTGAGCTCGTCGTAAAACTTTGCGGCCGGCATGTCTGAACTGGCACTGAGTATCATTACCGGGAAGTCGGTCATAGAAAACTTAGTGATCACAGGCTCAAGAACCTGAGGCGGCAACAATCCTCTTATAGATTGCACCTTGCGTACCGCGTCACTTACAATTGCATCAACATCTGCTCCGGTTTTAAGGGTTACTATAACCACGGAGACCCCCTCCTGCGAAACCGAACGGATAACGTCTATGCTTGGGAGTCCCGATATTGCCTCCTCTATCTTTTTTGAGACACTGTTCTCTACTTCAAGCGGACCGGCCCCGGGGTAAACTGCCGATATAGTAAAGACCGGAGATGAAAACTTAGGAAAAAGCTCGTAGTTGAGCGAATTGAAGCTCATGTACCCAAGAAACAGTATCGTGGTAAAAAGTACCACAATAAGCGTGGGTCGCTTTATTGATATATCTGATAAATTCATAACTCTCAAATCATTTGTTTAATACCCTCACCTTAGTACCATCCTGCAGGTTTATCTGACCCGTAAGTACAACTTTCTCATTTGTACCAAGACCCTCGGTCACCAAAACCTTAGTATCGTCTATAGATGTTGCAAGAACCTTTCTCGATATTACGGAGTCGCCCTGTAACAGATATACCGACGCATTGTTTATGCTACCTGTGATGCACTTCCTTGGTATTGTAACTCCCTTATATGAAACAACATCGGCAAATCTTACTTTCCCGCTTAGTCCGCTCCTCAGGTTCTTATCCTGGTCAAAAATCTTTATTTCTGTATCATACCTGCCGGACATATCAGCAACAACCCCCACTGTCTGCACCTCTCCTCTTAAAACCTTTCCCTTAATGGCATCTAAAGTCAGTTCTGCTTTCTGCCCCCTGCTTATCTTGCTAAGGTCATTTTCTGCAAGCTTCACTAAAAACACCATCCTGTTCTTCTCCAGAACAGAGAATACAGGCAAAGCAGGCAGAAGATTGTCCCCAACCTCAATCATTCGTTTTGCAATTACTCCATTTACAGTAGATTTTATCTCTGTATCTTGAAGCTGCTTGTTTGCAGCAGTATATGTGGCCTGAGCATTCTGAAGATTTAGTCTTGCTGCCTCAAGTTGTTGCTGAGTGATAGCATCGCCTCCTGCCAGGTTACTGAAACGGGAATAATCCTTCTCTGCGTTCTCAAGATTGAGCCTTGCAAGCTTGTACTGACTCTCCACAACCACCTTTTCTACCCTGACAAGCGTCTGCCCCACAGAGACCTGATCGCCCGGTTTACCATAGACATAGACAACCTTACCCGCTGTTTCCGACAATATATTAATCTCCGCACCGGACTTTGTCACTCCGTTCTCTTCAATAGAAACCGACGACTCCTGAACCTCTGGTGTTATCACCTCTATTGGTATTACCGAGCTGTATTCGCTCATCTGTTTTAGTTCTGTATCCATTTTGGCCTTGTTGCCGAATAGTCTGAAAACCACCAGTGCTACTATCACCAGGATTATCAGGATAATTGAGTATTTTTTCAGGATTTTCATATCTGTTATTTTTCTTTAGAATTTTAATAGTTCTCCTTTTGCTTTTTTAAGTTCCAGCTCCGCATAATTGAACTGCATGACTGAATTATAGTATGAAAGCCGGGCCTCTGTAAGACTGCTCTCCGACAATAGCAGGTCCGACAACGACAACACCTGCTGCCTGTAACCATCCAGACTTATCTTATATGTCTCTTCTGCAACGGCTATGTTTTCTCTTTGCCTTGTAAGTGCGTTGTAACTGTTTTTATATTGCCTTACTGCATCGGAATACTCCTTTGAGAAGAATTCCATTGAGCTCTTTTTTGTGTTTTGCAATTGGGTCAGTTCAATGTCATATTGTTTTGTCTTTGATTTTCTCGCAAAACCGTCAAATATGGGTACATTGAGACTGATTCCCAGCACACCTACCTGATAGAACTTGTTGCCTCCCCCGCTTTTAAAGTAGTCGAACTCGTTTCTCTGTCCCTGAATATAGTACTGTCCAAATCCTGCCAAAGTAGGTACATTGGCTGCATTAACGCTTTTACGGGTAAGCTCCGTCAGTTTAATTCTGTTTTCAAGCAACTGTATTTCAAATCTTTTCTGCGTATCAGTACTGTCAGACGGGGTCATATGGGCACCACCCGAGAGTGTGTCCGTAAGAATAATATTTTTGGATTGCTCAATGCCAATCAAGTACTTCAGAAGTCCAAGCTGCTGAACATGCAATTGATCTATGTTGTCTATCTGGGTCTGGAGATTGCTCCTGTTAACCTGCACCCTTGAGTGGTCCACCTTGCGTATCACGCCGTTCTGGCTCTGTAGCTTTGTTATCTCAAGCAGCTGGTCTATCCTGGAAAGTGTCTTCCTCAGAAGTTCTGCCTGTTTTGAGGTGTTCATACACAAGTAGTATATCTGTGAAACCTGCTGCACTACCTCCTCCTTCTGCTTCTCAAGCGAGAGTCTGGTAAGGTTCTCCATCTCTCTGGCTATCTTTATAGATGTAAAGTAGCTCTGACTGTATAAAAGTTGTGTGGCCTTGAATCCGTTGTTCCAGTCAAATTTTGTCCCAATCTCTATTGGAATAAGACCTGTCTGTCCAAATATTTCTCCCGGAACAATCATTTTGGGTATTGCAAAATAGTAACTGAATGTGCTGTATCCCTCAAGTTGCGGATAAAGCTTGCTTTGTGCCTCCTTAAGCTGAAAGCGGCTCTTCTCTGTTTCAAGTTCGGCGTTCTTTACGTTCACATTTCTCTCAATCCCTAACAGAGACGCCTTTTCGAGGGAGAGTGCAACAACGTTGGTGTTGCTTTGTGAGTAACCCTGCAATACCGAAAATATTGCAAGAATGGTCATTAATGTTTTGTTCATTTTTTGTATCAGGCTTTTATTTGTTCGTAGAGTTTGTCCCATAACTCTACCAGCGGTTCTGTTATCTTATCGAAAGGCACCCCTTGTATAACAAGATGCATTCCTACTCCGTCACTTATACTTACAAATATCTTTGCAAGCTGTTCGTCGCTCATTACCGATTTTATCTCGCCTTTCTGGCGTGCTATTCTAATGACCTCTGTCCATTTTTTGTTTTCATTTGTCAGAAGATCGATAATTTTTTTTCTTAATTCCGGAAAGAGCTTTATTGCATCAAACATAAGGGTAAAGTAGTTGATTGAGAGCTCACCCACCTCCATGCTTCCCTTAAATTTCTCTATGTAAAACCCTGTCAGGGAGTTTATCCCTTTTGCAACATCATGATAGAACTGATCAAGTGACTCCGAGGTATATTTGTCATAAGTAAGCTCTGTCACATTCAGGAAGAAATATGTAAGTACCTCCGAAAAGAGCTCCTCCTTACTTTTGAAATGGTAATAAAACGCCCCCTTAGAGAGACCCGTCTCCTTAACTATCTCGCTCATAGTAACCTCCTTATAGCTTTTCTGCATGAAAAGCCTTGAGGCAACAATAATTATATGTTCTTTAGATTCTTTCATAAACCGACCGTTTGGTCTGCAAATGTAAAACTATTTTTTTGATCTGCCAGTTGTTTTAACAAAAACTTGTTTCTTAGAACGTTACTCTCTCTTTTTCCGTAAAACTTGTAACCGTTCATTGAGCCCCGCCTTTTTATATGTATTTGTGATCCTTAATTTTGCGTTTAAAATAAAAGGATATGACATCAGTAAAAGCAGCTCAACGTTATGAGATATCTTATAG
>Ga0209417_1000336_pt1 | contig 119274 bp, 70 predicted proteins | sample RifGroF2_FD_184002 | JGI IMG/M metagenome (GOLD analysis project Ga0209417, IMG submission 184002) | Groundwater microbial communities from Rifle, Colorado, USA - Groundwater F2 (SPAdes) (version 2) | ecosystem: Environmental > Aquatic > Deep subsurface > Groundwater | place: Rifle, Colorado... | reverse complement strand
CATTTGTACTCCATGCGTAAGAAGTGCCTCCTGTAGCAGTGAGTGATGTTGTTTCATAACGACATATTTCTGTATCTGCTCCTGCGTCTGCTGTCGGTAAGGGATTGACAAAAACTTCAACCGTGTCAACATCACTGCACCCTATTGCATCTTCAACAGTTATATAAAAAGTACCTGCTGTTATAATATCATTTTCTGCCAGTAAAACGCCATTATTCCATGTATAGCTTACTCCGCCGCTTGCAATAAGATGTGCTGTTTGTCCTTCACAAATTGTAATGTCTGTTCCGGCATCAGCCAATGGAGCGGAGTTCACACTTACAACAACTGTATCAATATCTGTACATGTATTGCTGCCGGTAACTGTTACATAAAATGTTGTTTCAATATTTGGATGAACAATGGCTGTATCAGCAACAGAGCCATTACTCCACGCATAAGTAACGCCTCCAGTGGCAGTCAGTGTTGTGCTGTCGCTTTCACAAATTGTAATATCATTTCCCGCATAAGCATCAACAAAATTCACGGTTACTTTTATGCTATCTGTTGCAGAGCAATTGTTCCCATCTGTTACAGTTACATAGTATGTTGTAGTATTGATGGGGCTTACAGAAATTACATCTATTGTTTCATTTGTACTCCATGCGTAAGAAGTGCCTCCTGTAGCAGTGAGTGATGTTGTTTCATAACGACATATTTCTGTATCTGCTCCTGCGTCTGCTGTCGGTAAGGGATTAACAAAAACTTCAACCGTGTCTGTTGATGCACATCCTATCGCATCGGCAACAATTACGTAATAGATTCCGGCTTGTGTTACATCATTGGCGGCAGTTAAAATACCATTACTCCACTCGTAGTCTAGGCCTCCGCTTGCAATAAGATGTGCTGTTTGTCCTTCACAAATTGTAATGTCTGTTCCGGCATCAGCCAATGGAGCGGAGTTCACGCTTACAACAACTGTATCAATATCTGTACATGTATTGCTGCCGATAACTGTTACATAAAATGTTGTTTCAATATTTGGATGAACAATGGCTGTATCAGCAACAGAGCCATTACTCCACGCATAAGTTACGCCTCCAGTGGCAGTCAGTGTTGTGCTGTCGCTTTCACAAATTGTGATATCATTTCCTGCATTTGCTTCAATAAAATTCACGGTTACTTTTACACTGTCTGATGCAAAACAATTGTTCCCATCGGTTACGATTACGTAGTAAGTTGTAGTATTGATGGGACTTACAGAAATTACATCTGTTGTTTCAGTTGTACTCCACTCGTAAGAAGTTCCGCCAATAGCTGTAAGCGTTGTTGTTTCATTACGACAGATTTCTGCATCTGCTCCTGCATCTGCTGTGGGTAAGGGATTGACAAAGACTTCAACTGTGTCTGAATCAGTACAGCCTCCTTCTCCTGTAACGGTTACAATATAAGATTCACCTGTAGTAACATCATTTTCTGCTGTTAATATTCCGTTGCTCCACTCATAAGAAATGCCTCCGCTTGCAAGAAGCTGCGCTGTTTCTCCGGCACAAATCGTAACATCATTGCCTGCAACAGCAACAGGGTATTGATAAATTGAAATATTTTGTCCGTTATTGGTTCCGATATTATACGGATCAGAAGCTGTAACACGAATTCTGTATCCTGTTCCAGACTGAGTATTTACAGGAATTAAAGCATCAATTGTTCCGTCAGTTATTGAAGCAAGAGAGCCAATATTCACAGGAGAAGAGAAGCTTCCTGTTGCATCGGAAAGCTGCGCTGTGAAAATATTCCCGGTTTCAAAAATTCCATTAATAGTATAAGGTACAGAGACAGGTGTTCCCACGCAATACGAAAGAGGGTTAATTGTTCCTGTAAAAATATCCTGCAAATTCATGATTTCAACATGACCGTGGAGAGAACTCACAACTAATGTCTGAAAGGAAGAATCCACAACTTCTAATGCTGTTGGAATATTAATAAAATTAATATCTGTATGTTGTCCGTTACTGCCGGAAAGTAAAAATTTAATGGCAAAAATTATGGAAGAATCAGCAAGGTTTGGCCCGGCCAGCGTTTCATCAAACCATGAGAAAGTAAGTTTTCCGCTTGCAGTCTGTGTTGTTCCGAAATTTGCAGCACTCATACCTGAAAGACCGAATTGTTCAACACTTACATAGCTTACTATTGAAGGATCAAAATCAATAGTTCCCTGAATAGAAATTATGTTCTGAAAATTTTTAACTCTTACAGATACTATTTTTTGAGAACCGGAGCTACCGGCAACAGAATCTGCCATAAAGCGAAACTGACCAATAATGGGCGTTCCTGTGATTTGCACTAATCCGCTTATAGCCTCATAAGATAAAACGCTTAAAGAAATATCTGTAAACTCAAGCGGAGTAATGGAGCTTGTAAAAGACAGAGGAATATTTTGACCTGATGCGCCTGTTATATTAAAACGTAAAGCAAAAATAACAGAATTATCTGTTTTGCTTTGTCCCACCATGCTTTGATCGTACCATGAAAAAGTTATTTTACCATTTCCGGTCTGAGTAATTCCAAAATTTGATGCAGACAAATCGGGTAAGCCAAATTGCTCAATAGTTATAAATGATAACTTGCTTGCATCAAATTCAATGGTTCCCTGAATGGAAAGCATATTGTCGAAACTCCTCACGCGTACCGGAACAACAACTTCTGCTCCTGTTTGTGCGCTTACAGTATCCATTTTAATAATAACATCTGTTATTGCAGAAGTTTCGGTTACAGTTAAAGAGCCTGCTCCTGTTGTAAATAGAATAGCTTCAAAAGAAGTATCCACAAACTCAAGAGGCGTGATGGAATTTGTAAACGAGAGAGCAGAAATCATTCCGACAGTCCCTGTAACATTAAATTTAAGAGCAAAAAGAATAGAATTATCGGTAAGAGTCTGCCCTGTCAATCCTGCATCAAACCAGGAGAAAGTAATTTTTCCATTGGTTGCCTGCGCTGTACCAAAATTTCCAGAACTCATTCCCGAAAGTCCAAATTGTTCCACAGAAACAAAGCTAATAACAGAGGCATTAAACTCTATGGTTCCCTGTGCAGAAACAAGTGCGTTAAAATCATTTACTCTTACAGGAATAACAACCTGAGTGCCTTGTGCAGCAGAATGCGCTTCTGAAAAAATATGCAGGGGCACTGCACTAATGCTGAACGAGAAAAGCAGCGCTATTAAGGATAAAATATTTTTCATAAAATAAATTTTTATAAACTGATGTTACGCATGTTTGACACGAATTGCACGAATATTATCCTCTAAGCTTTAAGTTATCTTGCCCAAGATGAACTAATGATTTTAAATTGTTCTATAAATAAATTCGTGTTAATTCGTGTCATTTTTATCGTAACGAGAGTTCGTTTTTTTTAATTTTTTCAGAACAAATAATCTGCTTTATTCTATCACAATCATTTTAACAGCCCTTGAATAATCTCTGGCAAACATTTTCAGATAATACGTTCCTGCGCTGACAGGGTTTAAATTATCATCTTTTGTATTCCATAAGAAATTATTTTTACCTGCTTTTGCATTTGCTAAATGTGAATAAACTTTTTGTCCGAGGTAATTATAAATTTCAAATTTCACGCTTTGATCTGTTGGAACAGAAAAAATAATTTCTGTAGTATTTTCAAACGGATTCGGAACATTCTGCTCCAATGAATAGCCTTCAATATTTATCGCACCGGCAGACGTACTGTTTTCTATAGAAACAGTGCCGCTTACTGTTATTACATCTAATAATTCAAGATTGGCGTTGTAAGCTTCAGTCTTTGTCATAGAAGATGAAATTGAAACATTGCAGGAACTCCCCGGCTGTCCATTAGCAGTGAAATGCAGATACATTACAGTTGAACCATCTTCCAGAGAAGTGCCATTCATGTTTTCTGTGCTCCATAAGCCGGAAATTAAGCCATTATCTTTTTGCGAAAGATTATAAAATGCAGTAAGCTCATTGTTGGAAACAGTATTTAATTCGAGTACGGCAGGATTCCAGTTAACAGTGAACTGGTATCCACTGATAGAATTAAATCCGCTTACTTTTACTGGAACAATTATTTCTTGTCCCTGTACTGTCGTAATGTTTTCTGCATAGAAGCTTACACTTTCATTGCTGAATACTTTTGCAACAGAAGGATCCCAACTGTTATTTACATCGCCCAATTTAATTCCTACGAAATTCTGATCAGCGAGATTATCTGCGCTGCTGTATGCTCTGGTGCTTTCATAAGGGAAGGGATTCATTGCATCAGGAAAAACATAACTGCTGTTTGCAAAAGTCCATAGCGCATTGTTCGGGAATGTTGTACTTGACTGAAGCACTACAGAGCGCATCAATACTAGGTCGAGCGAAGAAACTGTACCCGATGTATTTACGTCTGCTGCAATAATTTTATAAGAAGAATTCAGCGCCTGTGTTCCTAAAATATGGCGTTGCGCAAGAATGATGTCGAGTGTTGAAATGCCATTGTTTGTTATTACATCATTGTCTTTAGACGGAGTAAGCACGTAATTGCCTCCCTGATTCATGGATAAATTATAATTTCCATTTGCAGCAGTAGTAAATAAGCCCGTTCCGGAGCCGGTCATATTAATATCAACACCACCAACTGGAGTACCGTTTTCGGTTAGAACAGTTCCAATTACAGTAACAGTAGCAGGGTTCGGATCAATTACAACATTGGTTGTTCCTGCGGTACTTGAACAACCGTTAACAACAGCTACAACAGAATAAACACCCGCCATTCCTGATGTTGCATTCTGAATAAGCGGATTTTGTTGTACAGAAGAAAACGTATTCGGTCCTGTCCACGAATAAGAAGCATTGGGAACAGTGCTTGCATACAGGTTAATTGTTCCGTTCAGGGATACCGGAGAATTGCTTGAGGCAACCGGTGCATCTGGTACGGGATTCACAGTAACATTAACCGTGTTAGAAGTAGCCTGACAGCTTCCGCTTGTTACCACAACATAGTATGAACCAGTTGAGCTGACAGTAATACTTTGTGTTGTTTGTCCTCCCGGATACCACGAATTCCCTGTTGCGCTGCCGGATGTAAGTGTAACATTAGACCCCGCACAGAATGTTGTGGGGCCGCCCGGTGTAACAGTAGCACTTACTCCGGGGTTCATAGTAAACACTGTGTTGCTTACATCAGAAATAGAGGTGTTGCTGAAATCTCTTACACGAACAAGACATTGCGTTGAAGAAATATTAGGAACAGTCCACGCGTACGAGCCGCCTGCCGAATTATAATTGCTGACGATGCCTGTCCATATACTTCCGTTGTTGGTGGAATATTCAATATTGTAATTTCCGGAAGTATTCGTTGCAGACCATGTAATGTTACTGACAGCGCAACCTGATAAAACCTCGCCACCATTAGGTGCTGTAATGACAATTGTTGGTTGTGGCATTCCTATTGAGAAAGAATTATCACTCTGGTCGAGCTTGCAGGTATTAACCTGATCGGTAACTCTTATCAGGCAATTGGATGATGCAACAGCCGGAACAGTCCATGAATACTGATTGTTTGTTATATTCTGATTATAGATAACGTTTGTCCATGCAGAACCACCATTCGTTGAATAATCAATAGTAAAATAACTTGAAGCACCCACAGCAGCCCATGTTATCAGATAATTTGAACCCTGTGAAAGGCTTTCTCCTCCGTTTGGCGTTGTAACCGTAACAGAAGGCTGAATAGAGAATGTAGCATCGCTGACATCAGTTTTCAGCAAATAACTATTATCTGTAACCCGCACTAAACATTGTGTTGAAGGCGTATTTGGAATGGTCCAGTCATACGTAACAGGATTACCCGTTCCATAATAATTAGCTGCAATTGTAGTCCAGTTAGTACCATTATTAGTAGAATATTCTATTTTATAATAATTAGAACCACCGCCGGCAGTCCATTTGATTGTGGTTTGTGTACAAACGCGCCATTCTTCTGTTCCATTGTCGCCATTGGGCGTTGTCAGCAACAAACCGGGTGCAATAGTAAATACGGCATTGCTAATATCATAAACTGTAGGATTGTTGTACTCGCTAACTTTCACAAGGCATTTGTTGGAATAAGTATTCGGACAAGCCCATGAATAAGTACCTGTATTATTTGTAACATTCGCAACAGGCGTCCAGGTCATTCCGCTATCAACAGATAAATCAATTCGTACATACGTTGAATTGAAATATTGATTGGTCCACGTGATATTATAATTCGTACCATAATAGCGTGTTTCGCTACCATTGGGGCTTGTTACAGCAGGGGGCTGTGGCGTTACCGTAAAGCTTGCATCGCTCTCATCGTATCTGCACGAGCTGTTGTAATCCATTACCCGAATAAGATATTGCGCACCGGGATTGTTGGGGATTGTCCAGCTATATGAATTTGCAGTGGTGTATGAGGTAAGCGTTGTCCACGTGTCTCCATTATTTGTAGAATAAGAAACGGTGAAAGAAGTAATAGATGGGTCTGCAATCCATGTAATATTTTTTGTTGTAGCCACCTGCCAGCTTTCTCCACCATTAGGCGCAGTAACAATAATATCATCGTGAGATAAAATACTAAAAGGAGCATTGCTTGAATCCATAACAGATTGATTCGAGGCATCCAGAATTTTTACAAGGCATTGTGAAGATGAAATATTTGGAATACCAGTCCATGAGAACGGACTTCCACTTGTTGAGCCTCCATTGATCCAGGTAGCTCCATTATTCGTAGAATATTTCATAAGGAAACTGCTCGATGTTCCTCCTGAAATAAAAGTAACAGATTTATTGGCACAACCCTCCCAGCTTTCTCCGCCATTTGGTAATGTTACGGTTATGTATGGAAGCGCAATCGGAAAAAACACATTGCTTTCATCATACACAGCAGGATTATTGTATTCGCTGATTCTTACTTTACAATTGGCAGAAGGGGTTGAAGGAATAATCCATGCTTGCGAACCATCATTTTCTGTTATTTCTATAATGTTGTTCCATGTAGATCCTCCATCAATTGTATATTCAATCGTTACAAAACTTGAAGTAAGATACTGGCTTGTCCATGTAATAGAAAGGTTACTCCCGGCATAGCGCGTTGTTGAATTATTCGGTGTTGTTACAGTAATAACAGGATTTGGAGGAGCAATAGTAAATACGTCATTGCTAATGTCGAAAATACACGTGTTGTTATAATCTTCAACTTTCACTAAAGAATTTACAGATGGAGCATTCGGAATTGTCCACGCATAGCTTGTTGCCGATGAATAAGTCGTCAGTGTTGACCAGTTTGTTCCGTTGTTTGTTGAATAATACACATTAAATCTTGTTGATGTTGGTTCTTTTACCCATGTGATATTTTGAGATGTTCCCACCTGCCAGTTTTCAGCTCCGTTAGGCGCAGTTACAACAATATCAGCATTATTTTGAATTGTGAATACAGCATTGCTGGAATCTTTTGCATAAGCAATGGAATTATCCTGAACCTTAATCAAACAATTGGCAGAAGGATTATTAGCAACAGGATTCCAATTATAACTACTTCCACTGGCATTTGTAACAATGTTTGTCCAGTTAACACCATTATTTGTTGAATATTTAATGGCATAGCTACCCGATGCGCCACCGCTTGTCCATGTTATACTCTGGCTTGAACAGCCTTTCCAGCTCTCTCCTCCATTAGGCGCAGTAACCGTAATATACGGAAGCGCAATTGGGAAAAGCACATCACTTTCATCGTACACAGAAGGATTATTATATTCACTTATGCGAACCCTACAGCTGGGTGATGGCGTAGTCGGAACGACCCAAGCATGCGAACCATCGTTTTCTGTTATAGCAGCAATAGTAGTCCAGCTTGTACCTCCGTCTATCGTATATTCAATTGTTACAAAACTTGATGCCAAATACTGACTTGTCCATGTGATAGAAAGACTGTTTCCTGCATACCGGGTCGTTGCCGTGTTCGGATTGGTAACAGTGATATAAGGGCTTGGAGGAGCAATAGTAAATACATCATTGCTAATGTCGTAAATACAGGTGTTGTTATAATCTTCAACTTTCACTAAAGAATTTACAGATGGAGCATTTGGAATCGTCCATGTATAGCTTGTTGCCGAAGAATACGTTGTAAGCGTTGACCAGTTTGTTCCATTATTTGTTGAATAATACACATTAAATCTTGTTGATGTAGGTTCCTTTACCCATGTAATATTTTGCGATGTTCCTACCTGCCAGTTTTCTGCTCCGTTAGGCGCTGTTACAACAATATCTGCATTATTCTGAATTGTAAATACAGCATTGCTCGAATCTTTGGCATAAGTAATGGAATTATCCTGAACTTTAATTAAACAATTGGTTGAAGGATTATTGGGTAACGGATTCCATGAATAACTACTACCGCTTGCATTTGTAACAATATTAGTCCAGTTAACGCCATTATTTGTTGAATATTTAATGGTGTAGCTGCCCGATGCGCCACCGCTTGTCCAGATGATACTCTGAGCAGAACAGCCCTTCCAGCTTTCGCCTCCATTGGGAGCAGTTACCGTAACGTAAGGAAGCGCAATTGTAAAATTCACATCGCTTTCATCAAATGTAGTTGGTTCGTTGTAATCAATAACTTTTACCTTGCATTGATTGGATGGTGTGTTCGGAATAATCCATGAATACGAACCATCATTTTCTGTAACAGATGCAATATCAGACCAAGTGCTTCCACCGTTTGTTGTATATTGAATTGCGACATAGGGAGATGTTACATATTGCGATGTCCATGAGATAGTTTGTGTTGCCCCAACATAGCGGGTTGTAGAATTATTCGGATTGGTAACAGTAATTACAGGTGTTGGTGGCGCAATGGTAAACACAGCGTCGCTGATGTCAAATTTACAAGTGTTGTTATAATCCTCAACTTTGATAAGATTATTCGTACCGGGATAATTTGGAATTGTCCAAGTACGAGTAGTAGATGAAGTGTATGACGTTGTTACATTGCTCCATGTAGAGCCGTTATTCGTTGAATAATATACCCAGAACTGTGTAGAAGTAGGCGCTGCAACCCATGTTATATTTTGTGAAGTTCCAACCTGCCAGCTTTCTCCACCATTAGGGACAGTTAAAATAATATCAGTATTCGGAGTAATTGAAAAAACTGCATTACTTGAATCAACAGCAGCAGGATTTGCAGAAGAAAAAACTTTTATCAGGCAGTTGGCAGAAGAAACATTGGCAACAGGATTCCATGTATAAGCACTTCCGCTTGCCGCAGTTGTAATGTTCGTCCAATTACTGCCATTGTTAGTAGAATATTGAATTGTAAAATTACCACTTGTACCTCCGGATGACCAGGTGATGGATTGCGAGCTGCACCCTGTAAGCGATTCGCCTCCATTCATATTCGTAAGAGTAACAAACGGTGGCGCAATTGTAAAATTCACATCACTGATATCAAAAACAGAGGGATTATTATATTCGCTTACGCGCACCCTGCATTGGTTTGATGATGTTCCCGGTACTGTCCATGCAAAAGTTCCATCGTTTTCTGTAACACCGATAACATTCAACCAATTATTTCCACCATCAATGGAATATTCTATGGTTACAAAGCTGGAAGCAAGATACTGACTTGTCCATGTTATATTAAAAGAAGTGCCGCTATATCGGGTTGTGCTTGTATTAGGAGCAGTAACAGTTATTACAGGTGTAGGAGGAGCAATGGTAAAAAAAGCATCGCTGATATCGTATTTGCAAGTGTTGTTATAATCTTCCACCATAATAAGATTATTAACTCCCGGATTATTCGGAATTGTCCAGCTTCGGGTAGTTGAAGTAGTGTAGGAGGTTGTTACATTGTTCCAGCTTGATCCGTTATTTGTGGAATAATAAACCCAGAATTGTGTGGATGTAGGTGCTGCAACCCATGTTATATTTTGCGCTGTTCCGACCTGCCAGCTTTCACTTCCATTAGGGGCTGTGATGATAATGTCGGTATTTTTATTAATCGTAAATATAGCATTGCTGGAATCTTTAACAGAAGTATTCGTGTTGTCATTTATTTTTATAAGGCATTGTGTTGCATCAATACTTGGCACGGGCGACCAATTGAAGGAGTTTCCGCTTGCGCTCAATGCTATGTTTGTCCAGGTTGCGCCATTGTTTGTAGAATATTTTATTGTAGAATAAGTACCTGTGCCTCCGGAAGTCCATGTTATTGTTTTAGCAGAACAGCCGGTAAAAGTTTCTCCACCGTTTGGATATGTAACGGTAATGAATGGTGATGCGATTGTGAATGTTGTGTTGCTGACATCATAAGTAGCAGGATTGCCTAAATCAGTAACTTTAACAAGACATTGTGTGGATGGAGTATTAGGAATTGTCCATGCATACGAACCTGTGTTTGTAGTATTGGTAACAATGGGAATCCATGTACTGCCATTGTCGGTTGAATAATCAATGGTAATAGCGTTGGAAGTAACATAGGCAGAAGTCCACGTAATTGTGTGTGATTGCCCGACATATTTTGTAAGGGCAGTATTGGGTGAAGTAATAGTAATTACAGGCGTTGCCGGAGTAATTGTAAAAAGAGCATCGCTGACATCAACCATACATGTTGTGTTTGTATGATCCTGAATTTTTACTAGACAGGAAACAGACGGATTATTTGGAACACTCCAGCTATACTGCCCGTTAGTAATATTTTGATTACTCGCTATACTAGTCCAGTTGGCTCCTGCATTAACAGAGTAAAATAAATCATAATAATTTGTTGTTCCGGATGCAACAAAATTTATGGTTTGTGTAATTCCTCCTTCCCAGGTTTGGCCTCCGTTCGGTATGGTCAATATCAGTGGCGCAGTAATCGAAAAAGTCATGTCGCTGATATCTGACGTAGAGGGATTGCTTGAGTCCAAAAGACGCACAAGGCAACTGGTTGAATTTATATTCGGAACCGACCAGTTATACTGACCATTCGTGATATATATGGCGCTTGTAACCGAAATCCAGCTATTGCCATTGTCAATAGAATAGTCAATGTTGTAATTATTCGAAACACCTGATGAATTCCAAGTAATCAGGTGGGATGTACAACCAGCCCACACCTGACCTCCGTTGGGAGAAGTAATAGTAATTGTCTGCGCATTTATTACTAAAGACGCACAAAACAAAACAACAAGTAATACTAAATTTTTCATACTGTTTAGATATTTATTAAACGATAAATTTTTTCGGAGAAAAGGAATGTTAAAAGTAAATGATTTACGTGAGGTAAAAAAATATTTTAGAAAATTTTTTTACTAAACGTTTAGGAGAATATACGGTGTCTTCGACTCCGCTCAGACTCCAGTTTTATGCTCTCAGACACCGATTTTATGCGCTCAGATATTAGTTTTATGCGTTCAGATATCGGTTTATAACGAACAGGTGCTACTACAATACTCTCAAACCATAGTTTCTCACATTTCTCTTTTCTTTTTAAAAAAATCTTTTAAAAGCATTGCACAATCATCAGCGAGAAGACCTCCTTCAATGATTGTTTTAGGATGAAGAATACTTTGTCCTGTTAATGAGTAGCCTCTTTTCTCATCTTTAGCTCCATATACAATTCTGGGAATCTGAGTCCAGAAAGCAGCTCCGGCACACATCACGCAGGGTTCGAGCGTAACATAAAGCGTGCAGTCTGTTAAATATTTTCCTCCGATAGTATTAGCAGCAGAAGTGAACGCCTGCATTTCAGCATGAGCAGTAACATCGTTTAATGTTTCTGTTAAATTATGACAACGGGCAATAATTCTGTTGTTACTTACTATAACTGCGCCAACAGGAACCTCGTCTTTATCGAAAGCGAATTGGGCTTCCTTTAAGGCTTCTTTCATGTAGCGGATATCGTCTGATTCATTTTGAGTCATTTCGTTAAATGTTGATTTTATAAATATGAGTCTCCTCCGAAAAGTATTTTTGACACGAACGGCTTTAGCCCTCATGAACACCTTAGAAAACAATTAATTTGTGAATAATTTCACGAATTATTATTACTAAATATACTTGATAATTAACTTTTTAAATTAGTGTAATTGGTGTCATATTTTTTAAAACGGGTTTTCGGAGTGGTCTCAAATATTCAATTATCATTTTTTCGTGAAACAAAAATTTTTCCTGTTTTCATTATTGTAAGCAGTTCTACATTACCAAAAACGTTATTATATAAAGAACGTAAATCAGGAATTTGCTTTTTGAATTCACGCGTATAGGTAACTTTATTGAAGATAACGAGTCCGTTTTTTTTCATGCTATTTTTAACCTGCTCCATGAATTCATTTGTTTCAAGCTCATCGGGAACTTTTATGTCAATAAAAACATCAATAATAACAAGATCAAATTTTTTAATGCAAGTTTTAACATATTCATCAGCAGGAGAACAAATAATCTCTGTATTTTTTAATTTTTGAAAATAAAAATATTTAAAGCCGAGTTCAATAATTTTACTATCAATTTCAACTCCGGTAATTAAACAAGTTTTTTTGTATTCATTAATTATTTCAGCGATACTCCCTGTCCCAAACCCAAGTATTAACACATCATTTATATCGTTCCAGTCTAAAGATATTTTTTTGAAAATTTTTTTGAAAAGCGCATGCAGCGTACCATGAGAATAGTTAGTGTTTTCGCTGTGCAGCGCATATTTACCCATTGATAATACTACTTCTAAAACAGGATTAACAGGGCTACGCGTTATTTCAATTCTAACAGGATATAAATAACTTAATATACGAGATAATTTTATCATTAAAATTTATGAGAATTTTCACAAATATAAGAGTTTTGTAACGTATTTTATATAAAACCTCTTTCGTTTGATTTGTTTTTTCCTGAAACGCTTTTTAATCGAAGGATGAGTCAATTCCGAAATTATCTCTCGCTGATTTTTATGTATTGATAATCAAAAAAATATATATCTGCGAAAGCCTGCCTGCATGCCAAGCTTTGCCTGTCCCGTTTAGCAGTGGTTGAGCTCTGCGGAAAAATAATAAAAATAAAATCACCTAAATTGTTACACGCTCAAATTATTTTTGTATATTTGTAATTCCAAATACCCAAACGATTCAATATATTAACTTTTACAAGCCATGTTAACACAGAAACATATCTATCTGCTGATATTTATAATATTGGCAATAACAGCATCAGGACAGAATATTGGAATTAATGATAATGGAGACAATCCAGATGCAAGTGCTATGCTTGATGTAAAATCGAATGCCGGAAACCGCGGTCTTCTGATTCCGAGAGTAGCCTTAACTGCAACAAATGTAGCTGGTCCAATTGCATTACCGACAACATCTTTACTCGTATATAATACTGCTACTGCCGGTATTTCACCAAATAATGTTGTGCCGGGCTATTATTACAATTCAGGTACTCCGGCAGCCCCTAACTGGGTACGATTTGCTGCTGCCGGCGGCGGGAGTTTAGGTGATGCATGGACAATACTTGGCAATACTGGAACTGCGGTAGCAACAAATTTTATAGGGACAATAGACAATATTAGTCTGGTATTTAGGACATTCAATTCGGAACAAATGCGATTGCAGAGCAGCGGTCAACTAACAATCGGAGCCACTACAGCAGGAGGGAAGTTAGATGTTCATCAAACAGCAAGCAACGATGTTTTACGACTTACTAATTATGGAAACACTAATGATATAAGATTAAGAAGGACGCAAGGAACCCAAGCTTCGCCAACAGCAACTTCTGCTACCAGTACTATTTTAGGAAGGATTTATGGAGAAGGTTATAATGGAAGTGGTTTTACAAATGCTGCTGCTATGAGTATGTTAACCGACGGAGTTGGAGGGACTTCTACGGATATGCCGGGAAGAATAGAATTCTATACAACACCCGATGGTTCGGGAACATTAGCAGAACGTATGCGAATTACCAATGCGGGTTTTGTCGGAATTAATATGACGCCAACCATGCAATTAGATGTCATCAATGCCTCAACAACCGGAGGTGATGCAACAATACGAGGCGCATCAACTGGCAATGGAGCAGTTTATGGAGTTTTAGGAACTATTTCTTCTACAACCACCAATGCAGCAGGTGTAAGCGGACAATCGAGCGGAGCCAGCGGACAGGTGTTTGGCGTTTTCGGAACCATTTCTGCATCCAACGCTACTACTAATGCGGCGGGTGTGAGAGGTTATGTGGGAGCAAGTACCGGCAATGTGTGTGGCGTTTTCGGTGAAAGCGATGCAACAGGAACATTATCTGCAGGGGTTCGTGGTTTAGCAACAGGAAACAACGGTAAAGGTATTTTTGGACAAAATACATCCACAGGAACAGGCTCTCAATATGGTGTATATGGTGAAAAAACAGGAGCCACAGGAACGGGGACAGGCTATGGTGTATATGGTGCTGCAACAGGGACTGCTACAACAAATTATGGCGTTTATGGTACGGCTTCCGGCGGTACAACCAACTGGGCCGGGTATTTTAGCGGAAATGTTGCACTTACCGGAGCATTATCTGCTAACGGTAGTGTGGGAACAGCGGGTTATGTCCTCACATCCAACGGAGCAGGGGCAGCCTACTGGGCGGCAGCCAGCGGCGGTGTTTCCGGCAGCGGTGCGGCAACAAGAGTTGCATTCTGGGACGGTGCAAGCAGTTTAAGCAGTAACGCAAATTTATATTGGGATAATACAAACATCAGGTTGGGAATAGGAACTGCCGGAGCAGGATTATATAAATTACATATTAAAAACATTGTAGCTGCAACACAGGCTGAAGCTTATATTGAGATGAACCAGACAGGAACACTAAACACGTTCAAACCAGGCCTCAGAATTTATAATTCCAATAATGTTGCTAATGCCGAAGTAGGCATTTCGTTATTATGTGCGAATGGATATGGCGTTAATCTTAAATCTATTCAGGGAAGCAGAAACCTTGCCCTTGTGGGCGATGACGGTCAAACATATCATACTTTCGATGCAGATTATTATTATGTAGGCAGGTCTGCTGCTGTTAATAATTATCAGGCTGCAAATACAGTAAGGTTAAGTAATGGATATAGTTTTGGCGGTGCAGCAAATTATTTATACATTACTGATGGTAGTAGTACGGCAAGGGTAGGTATTAACACTGCAAATCCCGGTGCTGCCTTGGAAGTTAACGGTCAGGTAAAAATTACAGGCGGAACACCCGGCTTAAATAAAGTTTTAACTTCTGATGCAGCAGGTTTGGCTTCGTGGCAAAATGCTACAGGTGGTACAAATTACTGGACTGATGATGGAACATATATCTACCCCAATACCAGCACAAATGGGAGTTATTATGTGTATGATTCTCATACTGCGTCCGGTTCTAAGCTTTATATTGATGGATATTCATATTCAGAAGCAAATGTTGCACTGATTAAAGCTATAAAAACAGGAAATTCTGCTACAACTACAGGACACAGCGCAATTTTTGGTCAATCTGATAATTATGGAGGTTCAAATGTTGGCAAAGATGTATCAAGCAGGGGTGTTTGTGGATATACAAATGCCGGATCATCTCCTTACACATGGGGTGTAGCAGGTTACAGGGTTGACAATGGTGGAGGACCTACGGCAGGTGTTATGGGAGCGGTTAGTGATGCTGCAAGTCCAACTGCATGGGGAGCATTAGGATTTCAGGATGCTTCATCTAATGAATATGCAGGATATTTTAACGGTGTAATTAAAATTACAGGAGGTAGTCCGGGTGCAGGAAAAGTTTTAACATCTGATGCTACAGGTGGTGCGACATGGGCAGCCGGCGGCGGTGGTGTTTCCGGCAGCGGTACATTAGATTATATTCCTTTATGGACACCAAACGGAACTACTCTTGGAAATTCCCGCTTCATGCAGCCTAATGCAAACACAACATGTCTAAATAACACATATTCCTCGCAAAGCTGTGCTGTTTCTATTTATCCTGTAAATACAAGTACCAAATGGGCTTTTGACGCCTCTTCGCTGTATGGAAGCACGACAAGCGGAACAGGTTGGCAATATGCTAACGCAGGTGGTGGCGGGGTTATGGGGATACTCGAAACAGCGGGATCATACAAAGTGGGTGTTTTAGGCTTAATATATACTACTGGGAATGAAAATACCGCAGGCGTAATCGGATGTAATGAGGCTCAAACATATTTTGGCGCACTTTCAATGTATAAAAATGCACTCTGGTATGCAGGTTGGTTTGATGGTGAAGTGGATATTTCATCTAATGCCTCCACCAGAAATACTTTAAATGTTACTGGTGCAGTTTCCAGCCCACAAGCTATCGGTAAATTTTACAATACTACTACCACTGCTACTGATGCCTGGGGCACTTACGGATACAGCCGCCCACAGGACTATTGGGGCATAGGCGGACAATTCGAGGGAGGATGGTATGGAGTTAAAGCTATTGTGAATGCTACAGGGAGCAATACATATCATGCTAATCAAGGTTATGTTTCAGGTGCTACCGGTGGAACAAGCTATGCCTTGGAAGGATTAGCGTCGGGTTCTGGAACAAAATATGGCGGATATTTAACTGCGAGTGGAGCAGGCACAAATTACGGAGTATATGCCAGTGCAAGTGGTGGGACTACTAACTGGGCAGGGTATTTTAGCGGCAACACTGCCACCACAGGCTATGTTTCCATCACCGGTGTCCAGGACGGTTCCGGAAATCTCAGGTTCAGCGCGGCAAATCCATATATATCTGCTTCTTCTTATTTTATAGCTCCGGGCGGCGCATACTTTAATAGCGGGGCTGTATATACCGAAGCACAGTATCAATGCCGTGGTGGAATACATAATGATAATGCTGCCTACTTAACAGTTGCCGGTGGTACCAGTGGCTATACCTATTTCTCTGGCAATGTTGGTCTTGGAGTTACAAATCCCAGTTATAAACTACAGGTTGTTGGTAATTCTTATTTTGATGTTGGCACTTATAAGGCTATAGTGGATTATAATGCAGGGGAACCCACAATCCATCCTTCTTTAGGTAATTGGGGCTATATCGGTACTTCAAGTTTATATTGGTATCAAATGTATTCTTCTGATTACAATGCATATAATGATTATTATTATTTCGACACTTATGATGATCTTTCTTTGTTAAATTCAATTCAAGGCGATACACTTTGGGATCCAATTTTAGGCCATCATGTGATGAAAGCAAATCCTAAGACAATGCCGCTTTGTGTTACGAATTACAAGGAAACCGGTTTAAATAGCGACTCTAATACCTTTGTGAGTCTCACAAAAATGGATGGTCTCCTGATTGGAGCATCCCGCCAACTAGACAGAGAAACCCGAGAGCGTGACCATAGGCTGGCCGCACGCACAGATATTATTGCAAAAGCGATAGGTCTAGACTTCAACAATATCAATAAAGGGAAAGTAAACCTTAAAATTTCTGACTTTGGTACTATAAAAATGAATGGTAATGAGATGTGGGTTTCATTTTCCGAAGATTTTTCTACACAGTTGGGAGATAATATACCTATTGTTTCTGTTACACCCAATTGTCCCAGTGTAGTCCTCTGTGTAAGTGAAAAAACTGAAAAAGGCTTTAAGGTAATTGGAGTTTCCGGAAATGGTGACTTTTCATTCGACTGGATTGCAATGGCAAAGGTAGAAATAATTGTACCCGACTCAGAAGGCATGGAGCAGATTAAAGATGTTTTTTATCGTAAGTCATTTGATGTTCCGCAAGGAAATTATAAAGTGCTTGATATTTCAGTAAAAAAACAGTAAAAAACAGGCGGAGCCCGTTAATTCATCAATTCCAAAATAAAGAGTTGAAAAGAGAATAGAAGCGTTGAAAGCAGCAATAGCAGGAGTAAATTACAAATTAATAAATGAGGTATAGTTTTTTAAAGTACAAATAATGTATAAGCTATGAGAGTTATATTTACAATTTTCCTTATAATTTCTTTTAATATTTCTTTTTCTCAAACAAGCGATGAGGTAAGAATGAATAAAGAGCAGCTCGAAAAACAAAAACAACAAAATATTGAAGACGCAAGTAAAAAGATGAAAGCAGAATCAGAGGCTAATTATAAAAAGTATCTGGAAGAAAAAGAAAATGCAAAGAACCAAAATGTACAAAAATATTCATCTACACAAAAAGGCGCAAAAGCAATAGAATCTAATACAAATAATACAGGCAATAATCAGGCATCAGAAAAAAAGGAAGTTAAAGACAAACCTGATTTCACAAAAATGACAGACAGCGAAAAGGCAGCTTTCGAAAAACAAAAAGAACAAAATGTTGAAGACGCCAGAAATAAGATGAATGCGGAATCTGAGGCTAAGAATAAAAAATATCTGGGGGAAAAAGAAAATGCAAAGAACCAAAATGTACAAAAATATTCATCTACACAAAAAGGCGCAAAAGCAATAGACTCAAATACAAATAGTACCGATAATAATCAGGCTTCAGAAAAAAAGGAAGTAAAAGACCAACCTGATTTTTCAAAAATGACAGACAGCGAAAAGACAGCTTTTGAAAAACAAAAACAACAAAATGCCGAAGATGCTAGGAAAAAGATGAATGCTGAGTCTGATGCTAATTATAAAAAATACCTGGAAGAACAGGATAATTTAAAGAAGCAGGCTAAACCGAAAAGTTCATCAACAATAATGAATGAAGAAGAAAAAGAATAAATGAAGTTATTTTCAACCATATTGTTTAACATTTTTGCTTTTGGCTTATGCGCCCAAGGTCTTGTCATTCAGCCTGGTGCTAACTTAGTATCTAATGGACCGTCTTTGATTATTGTTGATGGAAACGGAGGCTGGATTAATAATGGCACTGCATCTCTTGTTACAGGCAGCACCAATACTGTAAAATTTGTGGGCAATGCTGCTCAGAATATTGGAGGCGCCAATTCAACAACTTTTTATAATATTACTGTTGCAAATTCATCAACGGGTCTTGTTCTTGGAAAAAACATCAATGTAAACGGAACCCTATATATGGGAACCGGTGATTTTGATTTAAAGAGTTTCAATATTGATCTTGGAACAACCGGTTCGCTGAATAATGAATCTGCCACCAGCAGAATAAAAGTTACCCCCATTCTTACCGATGGAAATGATGGTAAAGTAATTGCAACGCGAACGCTTGTTTCCGGTTTAAATTCTAATATCGCAGGGCTTCGTTTAGATATTAATTCAACATCCTACACGGGAGTTAGAACGATTTCAAGGGGGCACCAACAACTTGCAGGCACTGGAGATTTCAGCGCAAATGTAAGCGCTTTGTTATATTATTTATTACCCGGAATAGGGCAGCTTTCAACAAATAACAGAGTTATAATTAATTATTTTGACGTAGAATTTCAAAACAATACTGTAACTGAAGCGAATATCAGACTTTTTCAGGAAATTCAGCAGGGAGGCGTGCCTTGGTTTACAAGAATTGCATCTACGGTTAATGCAGGCTCGAATTTAATTAATAGCGATGCAATTGCCTGCCCTTACGACACATACGTATGCGATCGTCTCGGCTTGATTACTTTTAACGAATTAATTACCATTGGCAGTAATTACGGAGATCATCCGCTTCCCATTAATTTAGTTTCGTTCACAACTGTCTGCGATAAAAATAAAGTATTGTTACAGTGGACAACTTCCTCTGAAATCAATAATGACTACTTTACCCTTGAAAAAAGTCCCGACTTATATTTCTGGCAGGTAATTGCAACTATTTCCGGGGCAGGAAACAGCAGCTCGCAAAATAATTACATTTGGACAGACGAAGAACCTTACAATGGTATTGCCTATTACCGTCTTAAACAAACAGATTATAATGGAGATTTCACGTATTCTGCTGTAGTTTCTACAGATTGCGAAACAAAAGTTACAGGAGCTGATTTTTATAATTTAATTATTTTCAACAATCCTTATGAAGACGATATTGTAATAACATTTCAGGGGGAAGAAGGACTGCCGTATTCTATATTCCTTATTGACCAACTTGGAAGAAAATTATACAATAAAATTTCGTATGTTTCAGATGTGTATGAACGTATCAGCATTTCAAAAAACAGCCTTTCAACTGGGATTTATAATATTGTTTTGTTAAACGAAACAAATATCCATACAAAACAAATTGCAATTATTCGTAAATAGTCCCTGCAAGAAAACAGCAATTGCTGCGTTACGCTCGTCTTTCACGTCAGTCATTTACAAAAGTAAACTCCTGACATTCAATTCTCGCAAGCCTTGCACTTGCTATTTTCTTATCAGGCACACACATTGTGAGCAAAAAACATGAGTTTTCTTGCTGATTAAATAAAAGATTCTTTTAGATTCGCTCTATTCTCTTTAACCACATTTTAACCCCGCTTTCATTTCTTCTTAATGTTGATGTTATATATTTGCATGATTCTCTTTTTGCTTTGCCTGAAATTGTTTTTTCAAAACAATTTTTTATTCGAAGTATTACTTTTCGACGGGGCTATTATACTGTAAACGTATGATATTTTAACTTTTTCACTTTTGTTGCAGGTTGCATGGTGCAGGTTGCATGGTGATTTCGATGCTTCGGCTTGGCTCAGCAACCTCAGGCTCAATCACCGTTCAGCTTACAACTAAAAGGTAAGGGCTTAAGCAATTTGAGTATATATTCCATAAACTTATTCACTAAAAAATAGTGTTAAATGACAAATTTATATAATCTATCCAAAAATGAATTACTAAAAGAACTCTGGGCTTCTGATTTTAAAATAAGAGGTATTTTACGGCATTCTGTTAACCTTGCTGATGCGCGAGAAAAAATACATCAATACCTTAATACACTTGAACGCCACTATTTCAGCATATATTCAGACAAGAAATTTCAAAAAATTCATATTGTTGAAAGGAACAATGCAAAAGAATGTATTCGGGTTTTGAAAAATATTATCCGTACAGAAAATGAGAAATTAACAGGCTTTTCTGCATTAAACAAATTATTTAAGCTTGCAAATAGCAATCAGAATACATTAGAAAAAATTTCAGAAGGTTTTATCGTGGAATTGATTCATTTGTTCAGGGGAATTAATGGTAAATCGGGCATTACAGATTCTGTTTTTATTCTTGAAGGAACTGATGAAGAAGCATCACAAAAAAGAACTGAAAAGCTTGACGAATATTCACAATATATTTACAAAAGAATATCACGATTTCGTTCGGGTTTAGCGCCTGAAATGGAAGATAAAAGAAAAAACCTTCAACAAAAAATCATTAATTATTTTAAAGCAACAGAAAGCGATTGGTTCGATTACAAGTGGCAGATGCGGCATATTATTAAAGATATGAAAACACTTACCTCGCTTGTAGATTTGAATGAGGAAGAAAAAGCCGGTCTTGAAACTGCAAAAAAATACAACATTCCTTTTCAGATAACACCTTATTATTTATCACTTTTTAATGAAAAAGGTCTTGATTCAAAAGACAGAGCTGTAAGAACGTTAGTTTTACCATCTAAAAAGTATTGCAAGAATGTACATGAAAATTCACAGAAGCATAAAGATATGGATTTCATGGGCGAAAAATCAACAAGCCCTATTGAAGGCATTACACGGAGATATCCCCATATTTTAATTTTGAAACCGTTTAACTCCTGCCCTCAGATATGCGTGTATTGTCAGCGCAACTGGGAAATTAAAGATATTGCTGACTCAAAATTTTCTTATACTATTTTGAATAATGCGCTTGAATGGATTCATAACAATAAAAATATAACTGAAGTTTTGGTTACAGGCGGCGACCCGCTCTGTCTGGGCAACAAGCAAATCGGTGATATCCTTGAAAAACTTTCAAAATTTGACCATATAGAACGGATAAGAATAGGAACCCGTACACTTGTTACTTTGCCTTACAGAATTAACGATAGCTTTATTGAGCTTCTGAATAAATACAATGTTCCCGGCAGAAGAGAAGTGTGTATTATAACGCATTTTGAGCATTTCACAGAAATAACATCTGACGTTATTGATGCCGTTTCAAAAATCAGAAAAGCAGGAGTAAGTATTTACAATCAACAAGTATTTACCTATTATAACAGTTTCCGGTATGAAACGGCATATTTAAGAAAAATGCTGAAATTATCGGGTATTGATCCGTATTATACTTTCAATACAAAAGGGAAAGACGAGACAATAGATTTTCGTGTTCCAATTGCAAGAATAGAACAGGAGCGCAAAGAAGAAGCGCGGTTTTTACCCGGAATAGTCAGAACCGATGAGCCTGTTTTTAATTTGCCCAAACTTGGAAAATCGCATTTAAGAGCGTGGCAGGATCATGAGCCAATAATGATTCTCGATTCGGGAGAAAGAATATACCGTTTCTTTCCATGGGAGTCTAAAGTAACAATGGTAGAAGATTATCTTTACAAAGATGTTCCAATTTACAATTATTTGAAACGATTGCAATCTGATGGAGAAAATATTGAGGAATATGGCTCTATATGGTATTACTTTTGATTAGTGTTAAGTTAAATATAATATGACGTATTAAGATAATATTTGTATCTTTGCAAAAAAAATATACAGATATGATAAAATACACCGTGAAATTAACAAAAGCCGAAGTGGACGAATTAAATGCAATAATCAATAAAGGTTCTCACGCTTCGCACTCATTTAGGATTGCTTATATTTTATTAAATTGTGATGAGGGTAGGCACTCCAGCAAAGTAACAAATGAGCAAATAAGTAAAGTCCTGCGAGTAGGGATGAAAACTATTGATAGAGTAAAAAAACGTTTTATTGAAGATGGGTTTGAAGCTGTTTTAGAAAGGCGACCAACTCAACGCATTTATGAAAAAAAAGTCGATGGAGATATTGAAGCAAAAATAGTAACATTATGTTGTAGTGAACCACCCAAAGGATTTGCAAAATGGTCATTACGCTTACTTGCAGAAAAGATGGTAGAACTGGAATATATTGAGAATATTTCACATGTAAGCATAGGAAGTGTTTTAAAAAAAACGAACTTAAGCCCTGGAAAGTCAAAGGATGGGTAATTCCACCTGAACAGAATAGCGAGTTTGTTGCAAATATGGAACGAGTATTAGATGTTTATAAAAGACCATATAATCCTGATAACCCAGTAGTATGCATGGATGAATCTCCAAAACAATTAATTGAAGAAGGACGCCTTTCAACGGCTATGAGACCGGGTCAGGAAACAAGAATTGATGCAGTTCAAAACAAAAGATGCAAGAATAAAATTAAAAAAACTTTATCCGTCAATTCATGATTAACTTACACTAGTTAATTTTTTTAATTTATGATGGTTTATATAAACCTGAGTGTGTGTATCCCAAATAGAAAACACAACATAGATTTCCTACACTAGCCCATATCTACTTCATATAAGGATAACGGAAATCAGTTGCAGGTAAAAATGTTTCTTTAATAGTTCTTGGGCTTATCCATCTTAATAGATTTAGATAGCTTCCTGCTTTGTCGTTTGTCCCGGATGCCCTTGCTCCACCGAATGGTTGTTGTCCGATCATTGCGCCGGATGGTTTATCGTTAATATAAAAATTCCCGGCAGAGTATCTAAGAATTTTACAAGCCTGAATCATGGCATATTTATCGTTTGAGAAAATCGCTCCTGTCAATGCGTAAGGAGATGTGTTGTCGCATATTATTAATGTTTTTTCATATTCTTTATCTTCATAAACATAAATGGTTATAACTGGTCCGAAAATTTCTTCTTCCATGGTAATAAAATAGGGATTGGTAGTAACCAAAACTGTTGGTTTGATAAAATAACCGTTGGATTTATCGCCTTCTCCCCCTATAAGGATTTCAGCCTCGGAAGAGTTTTTAACTATATGAATATAGTTCATTATTCTGTCGAAAGAATTTTCATCAATAACGGCATTTACAAAGTTGTTGAAATCTCTTACATCACCGATTTTCATTTCAGAAACCATTTCAATCATGATTTTCTTTGTTTCATTCCATAAAGATTTTGGAATATAAACCCTTGATGTCGCAGAACATTTTTGTCCCTGGTACTCAAACCCGCCACGAACAATTGCCACTGCAAGTTCAAGCGGATTGGCGGAATTATGAGCAAAAATAAAATCTTTACCACCTGTTTCACCGACAAGTTTCGGGAACGATCTGTACATGCCCACATTATCACTTGTTGTTTTCCATAAAGAGTTAAAAGTTTTGGTTGATCCTGTAAAATGAATCCCAGCGAGTTCTTTCCTGTTTAAAACAACATTGCTAATTAACGAACCAGAGCCGGGCACAAAATTTATAGCACCATCAGGCAGCCCTGCTTCATGAAATATTCTCATCAGGTAATAATTCGACAGCAAAGCTGTTGTGGCAGGTTTCCAGACAGTAGTGTTCCCCATCACTGACACGGAAGCATTGAGATTAGAGGCAATCGCTGTGAAATTAAATGGTGAAATTGTGTAAATGAATCCTTCAAGCGGACGGTATTCAAGCCGGTTAATATTATCAACACCTGATGATGGTTGTTCACTATAAATTTGCGAAACATAATATGCATTAAACCTTAAATAGTCAATAACTTCACATGCTGCATCAATTTCAGCTTGAAAAGCATTTTTGCCTTGACCGAGCATCGTGGCAGCATTAAGTAAAAATCTATATTTCTTTGAAATGAGGTCAGCTGCTTTATACATGATAGAGGAACGTTCAACCCAGGAAAGATTCATCCAGCTTTCTTTTGCTTTTAGCGCTTCTGCAACAGCAAGATTTACTTCTTTTTCAGTCGCCAGATGATAGGTTGCAAGAATATGACCATGATTATGGGGCATTACGACCGTTCCAGTTTTTCCTGTTTTTATTTCTTTTCCACCGATGATTAACGGGATTTCAATTTGATCTGAACTTTGCCTGTCAAGTTCTTTTTCAAGCATTTTCCTTTCTACGCTACCGGGCAAATAACCAAGCATTTCTTCATTCTGCGGTTCTTTAAAATGATATACTGCATTATTCATAATAGTTTGTTGTTAAGTGAAATGCTCAAAATAATTTCCCTAAAGTTAAGGATAAATTCTGTAATTTAATTCAGGTATTTGCGGGTAATAAACAATCCGCTTATCATCAATTTCTTCTTTTTAACCTTGATACCTGTTTTATTATCTTTAAGATTAAGCCTTACTTCAACAAAAAGACCAGTATTTGTTGCTGTATTTTCTATAAGTTTTTGAACTGTTTTGTAATCAGAAAATTCAACCTTACAAAAATATCATCAACAAGTTTTTCAACAATTCATAAAATCATTTGTCTGATAAAAAGGAATTGAGTTTCTTTGAGGCAAGAATTTTTTTGGTATGCTTTTTAAAGAAGTTATTGGACAAAATGAAATTAAAAAACGACTGATACGCTCTGTGAACGAGGGTCGCATCAGCCATGCGCAGCTTTTTATCGGACCTGTTGGTACCGGTAAACTTTCTCTTGCAATTGCTTATGCACAATACATTTCCTGTGAAAACAAACAAGAAAGCGATTCGTGTGGGGAATGCCCTTCCTGCCATAAATACAATAAATTGATTCATCCCGACTTGCATTTTGTTTTTCCTGTAATAAAAAGCGGATCAGACAAAGGATTAAGCGATGTCTTTATAGATAAATGGCGTGAAGCAATTCTGGAAAATCCGTATATATCGCCTTCAGAATGGTACAAAAAAATCGGAGCTGAAAAAAAACAAGCAATAATATATTCAGAAGAGTCGGAAAATATTATTCACAAACTTAATTTCAAAACATTCGAAAGTGAATATAAAATTATGATTATCTGGCTTGCTGAAAAAATGAATGTACAAGGCGCCAATAAACTTTTAAAAATAATTGAAGAACCACCACCAAAAACCATTTTCATTCTCATTTCCGAAGAACCAGACCAACTACTTCAGACAATTCTATCGCGGACACAACTCATAAAACTCCCACGAATTGATGATGAAAGCCTTATGGCAAAACTGAAATCAGATTTTTCACTATCGGAAGAAGTAGCTATAAACATTGCCCGCATATCAAATGGCAGTTATAACGATGCATTAAACAATTTTCAATCTTCTGAAGAAACAATTTTCAATTTTGAGCAATTTGTTTCAATAATGCGTGCAAGCTATGGATTAAAAATGACTGAAATTCAGAAATGGGTCAGCGATATGGCAGAAATCGGAAGAGGACGGCAAAAAAACTTTTTCATTTACGCGCTTAGAATGCTTCGTGAAAATTATGTGCAGAATTTAAAAGTAACAAACCTGAATTACATGACAAAAGAAGAACAGGAATTTTCAGATAGATTTTCAACTTTTGTACATAGGGGAAATATTGAAGATATTACAAAAGAAATAAACACTGCCATTTTTCATATAGATCGTAACGGAGCCGCAAGAATTATTTTTACAGATCTGGCACTGAAGCTGCACAGGTTGCTACGACGGTAACCTTGACTTCGACTCCCTGCCTACCGGACAGGCAGGCGCTCAGTCTACGGTCTAACCTGCAACCTGCAACAACTTTTCAACCTTAGTGAATTTTAGTGTCCTTAGTGACCCTGCCGGCCAAGCACTTTCTTAAAGGGCAGGCTGGTTAGTGGTAAAATTTAACTCAATATCCAACCTGCAACCTACAACAATATTTCAATCTTAGTGAATCTTAGTGTCCTTAGTGGCTTAGTGGTAAAATTTAACATTCAACATTCAACATCCAACATCCAACCTGCAACCTAAAGGCTAAGCCATTTGAGTATAACCATCCCTGCGAACCAATAAAGCTGACTCATAAACATCCTGCACATCCTGAATTTTCAAAACCATCAGCGATTTTACAATTCTTTTTGCCACATCGGAAACCGAAAGAATTTTTTCCTGCCCGATACTTAACATTGCGCTATATTTTTGCTTGTCATCTAATTTATCTGCCATACCCCCGTCAATTATTCCCGGCATGTAATAAATACTTTTCGTCCCATTACTTTGCGCTTCATAAGAAAAACTGGCTGCAAATCCGTGCAAACCACGCTTTGCCTGCACGTACGCAGAAGAACCTGAAAACTGTGCATCCTCTGCTACCGAACCAACATAAAGAATTGTTTGCGAAATTTTTTCTTTTAATTTCTTCGTGATTTTAACAGGAATGTGCTGATTAATTTCTGCCACAAATTTCACTTCTTCTTCACTCACATCTCCTGCACGCGACAAACTCCCTGTAACAGCGGCTGTATGAATTAAAAAATTAATTTTCTCCGAAAGCAAATTTAAAGAATTCAGGAGTTGCTCAACCTGTTCTTCTTTGGTGAAATCTGCCTGATAAAAAGTATAGCTTGCTTTCAGTTCTTTTAATTGCGCTTCTAATGCATTTGCTTTTTCGCATCCTGAATTAAAATGGAGCAAGAGCTGACAGCCTTTTTTAGCAAGTCCCAGTGCTACCGCGGTTCCCAGTGCTCCAGAGCAGCCTGTAACAAATGCAATTTTTCCCTGCATATCTTTTGTGGCTGCAAATGAATTAGCTTTTTCTTTTAAAGACTTTTGAACTTTATATGTATACGCACCAAATTCCCCTCCCAATCCCGCTGTACCCGTAAGAATTTTCATTCCCGGAAGCAGTTTTCCGGATTTTTTCAGCAATGTTAAACCCAATGGAATAGACGCTCCTGAAAGGTTTCCATGATTTAACTGTACCTCCTGATATGTTTTTTCAAGCGGAAAATTTAAACTTTCTGCAACACCATGAACAATGGCATTCCCTGTCTGATGCGGTACAAATAAATCAATATCTTCAATGTTCCATTCTGCTTTACCCAACACTTCTTTAACAGCAGATACAATATTTACAGTTGCCCTGTTTTTAACGATACCTGCATCCATATATAAATCGCCCTGCTTTGTTGCCCCCAGAAAATCTATCATCTGCAAATCTTCATGGTTTGTGATGCTTAAAACGCCCTCTGCTTCTGCTCCTTCTTTTCGTGAGAACACAATTGCAGCTGCTGCATCTGCAAACGTAACAAAGGGAACAAAATCTGTTTTCCGTTGTAAAAGGGCAGACATGACCTCTGTATGCGCTATCACAATATGTTTTGCTTCAGGATGGCATTTAAAAAATTCAATTGCCCTCTGAATATTTATGTTAGACCCAACGCACGCTGATGTTACGGTTGTTGTAGGGCAAATATTTTCTTCATTTACAAAATAACATTTCAGAGTTGCAGCAAGCCCGGGTGCTTGCTCGTGCGGAGTTGCAGTACTTACAAACCATGCATCTATTTCCTCAGAATGTATACCTGAATCCTCAAACGCATTTTCAACTGCTCTTACTGCAAGATGCAATGAGTTTTCTGCTGCAGCTAATTTTGTTTTAGTTGGAGGAAAAGGGACTACATGATTCCGGCTTCTGAAGCCCATTTTGTGTTCTGCAAAATATTTAAAAGGACTTACCCCCGGGTTTGTTTTCAAAAAAGATTGATATGACTTACTCTCTTTTATCCTGTCGCCAGAAAAATTTCTGAGATATCCATTTCTAACCGCAATTTCAAGATCGTCATTTGTAATAACAAATTTTCCTAATGCGTGTCCAAAGCCTGAAAATATATAGTTTTCCATCAATACTATTTTATAAATATTCCGCAAAATAAGGAAAAATTTTGCAAGCTGTTACCGAAAGCTTACTTTTGTAGTTTAAAAATTTATATATGAAAATTGTAGACTTACTAAATGCATCTGAAAAAACCCGTTTTTCTTTTGAGCTCCTTCCTCCGCTTAAAGGAAATGACATCAACACTATTTATATGACCATTGATCCTTTGCTGGAATTCAATCCTGCTTACATAAATATTACCTATCATCAGGAAGAAATTATTTATAAAAAACACAGCAGCGGATTGCTTGAAAAAAAAACAGTACGCAAGCGTCCGGGAACCGTAGCAATTTCGGCAGCTATAAAATACAGATTCAAAGATGTGCTTGTAGTTCCCCATATTATCTGCGGCGGTTTCACAAAGGAAGAAACCGAGAATGCGCTTATAGACCTTGAGTTTCTCGGAATAAACAATATACTGGTAGTGCGTGGCGATCCGGAAAAATCGCAAAAGGTATTTACTCCTGAACCAGACGGGCACAAGCACTCTGTAGATCTTCTCAAGCAAATTATTTCCATGAATCAGGGAAAATACCTCGACGAAGAATTATTAAATTCAACACCTACTGATTTCTCGGTTGGCGTTGCAGGTTACCCCGAAAAACATTGCGAAGCGCCTAATATGAATACCGATTTATTTTTCCTCAAACAAAAAATAAATGCCGGCGCTGAATTTATTGTTACACAAATGTTTTTTGACAATAAAAAATACTTTGACTTTGTTGCAAAATGCAGGGAAATAGGAATCAACGTGCCCATCATTCCCGGAATAAAACCTCTGTCTGTAAGAAGCCAGATAAGCGCACTGCCTTTTACATTCCACATTGATGTTCCGGAAGATCTCGTAAAAGAAGTTATAAAATGCAAAGACAATGAAGCAGTAAGACAGGTTGGCGTTGAGTGGACCATCGCTCAATCGAAAGAACTTATCAAATCCGGTGCGCCTGCCGTACATTATTTTACAATGGGAAAACCGGATAATATTCAGAAAATAGCAAAGGAAGTGTTTTAATTTTTATATTTGTGCCAACAACAAGAATAAAAACAACTCATGAAAAACCTATTTCACATTCTGCTGTTTTTACTGTTTTTATCGTCAGTTTTCTCGCAAAAGAATCTTAATTTTTACAAGAAAAAATATTCTTGCAAGTCTGACACATGCGCAATAAATGCGATGATAGAAGACTATAAAAAAATCAGAAAAATCAATCTGGATTCTGCTGTTCTGATTATAAAAAATGCTCATAAATTTGCTGAAAAAGTAAATGAAATTAAAACACGTTGCAGCACTACATATTTTCTGGCAGACGCTTTTGCCTATCAGGGAGATTATAAAAACAGTAATTTATATCTCGACACTGCTTTGTCCATAGCAGAAACAAATAATCTTATAAAACTCAAAGCAGAAATTCTCAATTTATTCGGCATTAATTACTCCGATCAGGGAATGTATGAAAAATCGCTGGATTATTACAATCAGGCAAAAAATATTTCTGTACAAAATCATTTCAAAGACATGGAAGCCAAAGCAAACACGAATATTGGTGTTACATATTACTTTCTTGGCGACCTTAATAAGGCCATTGAATATTATCTGAAATCACTCTCCATTCTTGAAGAACTAAAAGATTCTGCAAATGTTTCTATCTCCCTGTCAAATTTAAGTGTATTCTTTCAGGAAAAAGGGCAGTTGGATAAATCTTTGGAAATGCTGCAAAAAGCACTTGTATACACACCGGAATATGAACAGCGAAACCGTAGTGACGTATATAATAATATGGCGGTGACTTATACTAAAATGAAAAATATTCAGGAAGCTGTTAAATATTACAACCTGACAATTGAGATGAAAAAACACATCAACGACTATAAAGGAATGGCCATGACTTATCATAATCTGGCAGATATTTATAATAAACAGAACGATTATAATAAAGCTGAAACCTGCGCACTGAAAGCCATTGAGCTTGTTTCAGGAAAAGATGTTCCTGCCCACGAAGCAAATTTCTTACGCGGTCTCGCCAATGTATATTTTGAAAAGGGTAAAATAAAAAAAGCATTACCCTATATTTTAAAAAGCAATGAAATAGCGCTGAAAATAGATAACAAAGCTTTGGTTCGCGATAATTATTTTCTTATTGCCGATATGTATCGTGGCATTGGCGATTATAAAAAATCTACAGATTTCATGTTTTTTTTTCAGGCATTAAATGACACTTTGCAGAAAACTGAATTTGCTGAAAATATTGCGGAGATGGAGGCCAAATATCAAAACGAAAAAAAGCAGAAAGAGATAGAATTGCTTCAGGCTGATAAAAAAAATCAGGAACTCGAAATTGAACGCAGAAAACTGTTTCAAAAAGCACTTTTCATAGGTCTTGCTATGGCTGTTCTTTTGATAATTGTTGTTACCATCAGCTATTTTCAGAAAAGGAAAGCAAACAGAATTTTAAAAGAAAAAAATGAAGAGATCAGCCAGCAGAAAGAAGAGATAACTACGCAGCGCGATGAAATCCTTGCAAAAAATGAAATTCTTTCGCAACAAAAGGAAGAAATAGAAACACAGCGCGATGAAATTCTCCTGAAAAATGAAATGCTGCAACAACAAAATGAAGAAATATCGGCGCAAAGAGATGAAATTGAAGGGCAAAAACATATTATCGAAGAAAAAAACAAAGAAGTAATGGACAGCATTCATTATGCTCTTCGGATTCAACGCGCAATATTACCTCACGAAAATCTTCTGAAAAATTCTTTGTCCGATTTCTTCATTTTTTACAATCCCCGTGATATTGTAAGCGGCGACTTTTATTGGTTTGCGCACAAAGAAGATTTTCTTCTTGTGGCTGCAGCAGATTGCACGGGACATGGCGTTCCCGGCGCATTTATGAGCATGCTCGGCATTTCTTTTCTAAATGAAATAATTGAAAAAAATGAAACCTGCTCCTCAAATTTCATGCTTGATGAATTAAGAAATCATATTGTTTTTGCACTGCAACAGGGAGATGATAAAACCAATTCTTCCGTCTCATCATCGGTAAAAGACGGAATGGATATCGCACTTGTGGTCATAAATCTGAAAACAGGACTGCTCCATTTTTCCGGGGCGAATAATCCTGTATATGTGGCATCGCCCCATGGTATGGCATCATCGTCCCATGGGACGATGTTACATGCCATAACCCCCGACAAACAACCTATCGGTCTGTATGAGAAAATGGAGCCCTTTACGGTTAAAGAATTACAATTACAGAAAGGCGACAGCGTGTACCTGTTTTCAGACGGTATTGCAGATCAGTTTGGTGGTCCAAAAGCCGATAGCGGTGGAAAAAAATTCAAATATAGCCGACTGAAACAATTATTCATAGACAACAATCATTTGTCAATGCAGGAACAAAAGCAAATAATAATATCGGAAATTAGAAAATGGCAAGGTACGCTCGAACAAGTTGACGACATGCTCCTAATAGGTCTGAAATACTAATACACATGGTAAATCTGTTGAAAATATCAATTAATTTTCTGCTTCTTTTCTGTTTTTTTATTATTATTATTTTTGCAAAAGCAGGCACAACAAAAATTGACAGTTTAGAAAATTTACTGAAATCATCTTCAGATACAAGTCGGCTATCCACCATTATTTTACTTGTTTGGGAGTACAGAGGGATTAATCCGGACAAAAGTTTATCCTATGCAGAAGAAGGATATCTGCTTGCTGACAAACTAAAACAACCTCTAAAAAAAGGGAAGCTTTTTAGTCAGGCAGGTAATGTTTATTTAAGATTAGGCAACTTTCATAAAGCACTTGAATATTTCAACAAATCTCTTGTTATTCATAACCGCGAAAAAGATACTTCCGGAATAATGACCTCGCTAGGGAATATTGGAAATTGTTATGGTTATATGGGCGATTATGAAAAAAGTGAAAAGTATCTTTTGCGTTCTGTTGAAATTTCAAAAAAATCGGGAATTAAAAAAAACATATCGGCAATACTGGGAAACCTTGCAATTATATATGTTGACAGAGGACAATTCTCCAAAGCATTAGAATACTATCAGGCTGCTATAACAGCTTGCGAAGAACAAAACGATCAGAATAATCTTAGCTTTTGTCTGGCAAATATAGGGCAATTATATTACCAGCTTGAAAATAACAAGGAAGCTGTATCTTATTTAGAAAAAGCAAGAAAAATTAAAGAAAAACAAAATGATAAAAAAGGTCTCGCCAATATTTATCAAAACCTTGGTGTGGTAAAACATGCAATGAAGGATACCGCAAAAGCTGTAGAATATTGCTCACGTGCGCTTGCCCTGCGTGAAGAAATAAAAGATATATATGGGCTTGCAGAATCCTATAATTTCTTTGCTACCCATTCGCTGAATACAGAGAATATAAAAGAAGCAATTGAATTTGCACTGAAAGCTTTGAATTTGCAAGAAAAAATGGACGATAAGCCTGGGCTTGTTGACTCGTACCTGACTCTTGGAAAAGCATACAGGAAAAACAATGAACAACAGAAAGCAGTTCAAGCTATTCAAAAAGCGATTGAAATCGCTACACCCATAGGTATCAAAAGGCAAATCATTGAAGCAAACAAAGAACTTGCGAGATCTTATTACAAGCTTCACAAATTCAAAGAAGCGTATGACTATTTCAATATTTATGCGAATTTGAAGGACTCTATTCTTTCGGAAAACACACAGAAACAAATCGCAGAAATGCAGACAAAATATGAAACAGAAAAAAAAGAAAAAGAAATTGAATTACTCAATAAAGATAAATTATTGAATGAAACAGAAATAAGAAAACAAACCCTTTTGCGAAATTCATTCATAATTGGATTTGCGCTGCTATTAATACTTGCTTATCTTCTTTATACACGCTATAAAATTAAAAGAAAAGCAAATGAAGAACTTACTTTAAAAAATCAATTGATTTCCCAACAAAAAGAAGAAATATCTGCGCAACGTGACGAAATCCTTCTGAAAAATGAAGTATTGCAGCAAGCGAATGAAGAGATTACTACACAACGCGATGAAATTGATTTGCAGAAAAAAATTATTGAAGAAAAAAATCATGAAGTAATGGACAGTATCCATTACGCACTTCGAATTCAGAATGCCGTTATTCCGGATGAAACAATATTACAGATTACTTTTGCAGATTACTTTATTCTCTTCAAACCAAAGGATATTGTTTCCGGTGATTTTTTCTGGTTTGCAAAAAGAAAACAATGGATACTTTTTGCAGTTGCCGATTGCACCGGACACGGCGTTCCCGGAGCATTCATGAGCATGCTGGGCATTAGCTTTCTTAATGAAATTGTTGCACGCCACGAAGTTCAAACAGCAGCCGATGCGCTTAATGAATTACGCAATGGAATTATAAAAGCCCTGAAGCAGAATATTTCTATAGGAAATAATAATTCTAAACAGCCATCAATCATAAGAGACGGTATGGACATTGCCTTTTGCGCCCTGAATACCGAAACCCTCGAACTGCACTTTGCAGGGGCAAATAATCCCCTTTGGATTATTAAATTTGAAGATTTGAAAATGAATCAATTTGAAAATGAAATGTCATTATCAAATTTTCAAATTAATCAATCTTCAAATAATATTTTTGAAATCAAAGGAGACAAACAACCCATTGGTATTCACGAAAAAATGAACCCTTTTACAAATAATAAAATCCAACTTAAAAAAGGAGATATTCTTTATCTTATGAGTGATGGTTTTCAAGATCAATTCGGCGGTCTTTCAGGAAAAAAATTCATGACCAAAAAACTTAAAACCCTGCTTTCGGATATTTCCACAAAACCCTTGAAGGAGCAATACAGTATTTTAGAAAAAAAACTTTTCGACTGGCAGAACATTAATGACCAAAAATACCAGCAAACAGATGATATTACTGTTATGGGTATAAAAATATAAACTCGCTTTTTTGTTAATACACCTGAAACCTGCAACTTTCAACAACTTGTCAACCTTAGTGAACCTTAGTGTCCTTAGTGGCTTAGTGGTAAAATATAACATCCAACCTGTAACCCATAACCTGCAACACCCCACTCCCCACCAATTCGCTAATTTCACACAATTAAAAGTTCTTATCCAAGGTTTTTTACAGAACAAATCAAAAAATATTACTTTTGTACGAAATTTTTTATAAGCAAAATGGAAATAAAATCAACAGAACCAAAAGAACCCAGAGAAAAAGGGATTCATTTTATTCATCAGATAATAGAAGATGATAACAAAACCGGAAAATTCGAACAACGCGTGCATACCCGTTTTCCCCCGGAACCTAATGGTTATCTTCACATCGGGCATGCGAAATCTATATGCCTGAATTTTGGAACTGCCGCTAAATATGGAGGGCTCACAAATTTACGCTTCGACGATACCAATCCCACAACAGAAGATACCGAATATGTAGATTCTATAAGAGATGATATCCGCTGGCTTGGTTTTTCATGGGACGACCGTGAATATTATGCCTCTGATTATTTCGAGCAATTGTATGCATGGGCTGTTGAACTTATTCGAAAAGGAAAAGCGTATGTTTGTGATATGAGTGCGGAAGAAATGAGCGCGAACCGTGGTAATCCTTCCGTTCCCGGAAAAGAAAGTCCATCGAGAAATCGCAGCGTGAAAGAGAGTCTGGATTTGTTTGAAGGTATGCGAAAAGGCGAATTTAAAGAAGGTGAAAAAACCCTGCGTGCTAAAATAGATATGGCTTCTCCTAATATGCACATGCGCGACCCGGTTATGTATCGAATTATGCACGCACACCATCACCGAACAGGCGACAAATGGTGCATATACCCGATGTACGATTATGCACACGGTCAATGCGATTCTATTGAAAAAATAACACACTCGATATGTACGCTTGAATTCGAAGTGCATCGCCCGCTGTACGACTGGTTTGTGAAAGAATTAGGCATCTACGCTCCGCAGCAGATTGAATTTGCACGCCTCAACCTGAGCTATACGGTTATGAGCAAACGCAAACTTCTGCAATTGGTAAAAGAAAATTATGTCAATGGATGGGACGATCCACGTATGCCAACTATTTGCGGACTTCGCAGAAGAGGTTACACTCCGGAATCGCTGCGGAATTTTGCTGAAATCATTGGCGTTGCAAAACGCGATAATGTAATTGATGTTGCATTGCTCGAACATTGTGTACGTGAAGATTTAAACAAAAGGGCTTTTCGTGTTATGGCTGTTTTGAATCCTGTAAAACTTGTTATAGATAATTATCCGGAAGATACCGTTGAAATGCTTGATGCAATAAATAACCCGGAAGACCCTGAAATGGGAACACGTCAAATACCTTTCTCAAAAGAAATATATATAGAGAAAGACGATTTCATGGAAAATCCATCCAAAAAATATTACCGTTTATCGCCCGGTGCAGAAGTACGTTTGCGTTATGCCTATTTTGTGAAATGTACGCATGTTGTAAAAGATTCTGATGGGGAAATTACTGAAATTCATTGCACATTAGATCCCGCTTCACGTGGAGGAAATTCTCCGGATGGCAGAAAAGTTCAGGGCACCATTCATTGGGTATCTGCAACAAAAGGAGAACAGGCAGAAGTGCGGCTTTATGATCGTCTTTTCGTTAAAGAAAATCCCGATGATGCAGAAGAGGGAAAAGATTTTAAAGACTATCTGAATGCAGATTCTTTAAAACTTATTACTGCTGTTGTAGAGCCTTATCTGAAAGATGCAGATACAAACATGAAATACCAGTTTGAACGCATTGGATATTTTTGTTTTGATAAAGATTCATCAACGGAAAAATTAGTTTTCAACAGAACTGTAACACTAAAAGACTCTTGGACAAAACAAGCAACAAAATAGGTAGTGTTTGCAAGAAAACGCCAACTACTGCGTTACTCTTGTCATGAAAACAGTCATTTACAAAAGTAAACTTCTTGGTTTTCATGACTTCGAAAGCCTTGTATTTGACGTTTTCTTTATCAAACACATAGTTTTCTTGCGGACACTAGGTATACTAATTACAAGAAAAATGTACGGATAGATTTGTAGCAAGTTGCAGGTTACAGGGTGGTTGAGCGGAGTCGAAACTAACCTGCAACCTGCAACAATTATATTGTAATTTGTAACCCATTCTTTACACAATGTACGAACAGCTAAAAACAATTTTCCTGTACCACGAAGACAGTCCCATGCTGTTCTCTTCTTTCTTTTTCTGGGGCTTTTTCTTTGTTATATATTTATTTTATAGTCTTCTTTATAAAAAAAATAACTGGCGAAACATTTATCTTTTTGCCATCAGTTTGTTTTTTTATTACAAATCCGGAGGTTATTTTTTTTCTCTGCTTATAATTTCAACGCTCGTAGATTATTCGATGGGGATGCTAATCGGCAAATCTACTTCTTCTGCAAAAAAGAAAATCTATTTAATAACAAGTGTAATTCTGAATTTATCGCTGCTATTTTATTTCAAATACTCCTATTTCATTATTGATTCCATCAATCAGTTATTTCATACTAATTTTGAAGTTGTGAACCTGCTTGCAGAATGGACGAATGCGATTGCAGGAACAAATTTTAATGTAAGCGATATTATTTTACCTGTGGGAATTTCTTTTTACACCTTTCAATCACTAAGCTATACCATTGATGTGTACAGAGGGAAATTACAACCGGTAAAAAGCATCATAGATTTTGGATTTTTTATTTCATTTTTTCCACAACTCGTGGCAGGACCTATTGTTCGCGCCTCTGAATTTATTCCGCAGCTTTTACAAAAATATAAATTAACAAAACAACAATTCGGGCATGCCGTTTTTCTTATTCTGAACGGACTTCTGAAAAAAATGGTAATATCAGATTTTATTTCCATCAATTTTGTGGATCGTATTTTTGAAGACCCGCTTGCTTACACAGGTTTTGAAAATTTAATGGGAGCTTATGCGTATGCAATTCAGATATATTGTGATTTCTCAGGATACACGGATATCGCTATTGGCGTTGCGCTTCTGCTGGGATTTACATTGCCCATAAATTTTAATTCTCCCTATAAAGCAACAAACATTACAGATTTCTGGCGACGCTGGCATATATCTCTTTCAACATGGCTCAAGGATTATCTGTATATTTCATTGGGTGGAAATAAAAAAGGACGGATACGCACCTATCTGAATTTATTGATAACAATGCTTCTGGGCGGCTTGTGGCATGGTGCCAGCATTAAATTTATTGTATGGGGCGGTTTGCATGGAGTAGCATTGATGTTTCATAAAATATGGTTGAAAATATCGCCTTTCAAAAAAATAAAATCAGCTTTTTTATATATTTCAGGAAGAATTATTTCAATAATTATAACCTTTCATTTTGTCGTGCTTACATGGATTTATTTTCGCGCTTTAGACATAGATTCTATTAATATTATTTTCCGCAAAATATTTTACGATTTTCAGTGGAACATGGTTCCTCAAATTATCGTATCTTATGCAATGGTTTTTGGATTGCTGCTATTTGCTTTTATCATTCACTGGCTTCCTGCTTCTTTCAAAGAGTATTACAGGGGCATGTTTATCAAATCGCCGATATACGTGAAAGCGATTACAGTTGTTCTTGCCGTGTTTATTATAATGCAGTTTAAAACATCGGCTTTGCAGCCTTTTATTTATTTTCAGTTTTAAAAATGAAAAACAATTATTCCAATACCTCCGCCCTGATTCTCGCTGCCGGCTTATCTCAAAGAATGGGAAGTCCAAAAGCATTGCTGAAATTTAACGAAACAGAAATTTTTCTCACACAAATTATTAATCAGTTTTTAAATTCAGGAGTTAGCAATATTGTTGTTGTTGTCAATAAGGAAGTGCATGAATTATTGCAAAAAAAACATCCTGATATATTTCAAAAATGCAAAATATGTATTAATCCGGAACCCGAAAAAGGCAGAAATATTTCAATAAAAAAAGGCATTGCAGAAATTACCACAGATTATTGTTTTATTCACAATGTGGATAATCCTTTTGTGGATGAAAAAATTGTAAATATTTTATTGCATCAAAAAGAAAATGCAGATGTAATAATTCCATGCTATGAAGGAAAAGGAGGGCATCCGGTATTGATAAACAGAAAGGTTATGTATGCAATACATGCAATGCCTCAACATCTTTCATTCAGAGATTTTTTAATGCAGTTTAAACCTATGCGTATTGAAACCAATGTGAAATATATTTTAGTGAATATTTCTACTCCAGAGGATTATAAGCGGTATTTTTGAGTTTCATCTGTATATCGGTCATATTCTCTCAATCGCATAAACCCTTGAGGTCTCATAGTGCCTATCCAAAGGAAACCCGCCGGGGTTTTTAGGTGCGGATATTGCTCACACATCCTGTATTTCCCCAATCAGCGTAGCAGAGGTAGAGCGCATGATTTTTACCTTTACATAATCTCCAATCACCGCACTTTCTTTCGGAAAAACAATTACTTTATTTTGTGAATTCCTTCCGAATAAAAATTCTTTCGATTTTTTAGATGTTCCCTCTATTAGTACTTCGTAGGTTTTTCCAACATCCTGTTTTTTGCTCTCAGCAGAAAGTTTGTTCTGAAGTGAGATGATTTCACTCAGCCTGCGCGTTTTTATTTCTTCCCCAATATTGTCTTTATACTTTCTGGCAGCAAACGTATCAGGTCGTTCGGAGTATTTAAACATAAATGCAAAATCGTACTTTACCCACTCCATCAGAGAGAGCGTTTCTTTATGATCTTCTTCCGTTTCATCGCAAAAGCCTGTAATAATATCTGTAGAAATAGAACATTCCGGTAAATATTTTTTAATGGAACGAATCCTGTCCATATACCATTCACGGGTGTAGCCACGCTTCATAAGCTCAAGCATTTTTGTGCTTCCTGATTGTACGGGAAGATGAATACTTTTGCAGATATTATCATATTTTGCCATAACTTCAAGCACCTCATCGGTCATGTCGTGTGGGTAAGATGTAGAAAAGCGCACACGCAACAAAGGATTGGTCTGGGCTACTTTTTCAAGCAATCCGGCAAAAGAGAGTGTTCCGGTTTTATCTTTCCATGCGTATTTGTCAACATTCTGCCCAAGCAGTGTAACTTCTTTATAGTTGCTATCAACAAGCTCCTGCGCTTCCCGCAGAATGGTTTGCGGAGAGCGGCTTCGTTCACGACCCCGTGTAAAAGGCACCACGCAAAAAGCGCACATATTGTCGCAGCCCCGCATGATAGAAACAAAAGCGCTCACACCATTTGTGTCATAACGCACAGGCAAAATATCTTCGTAATTTTCTTCTTTCGATAATTTTACATTAATGGATTTTTTACCCTGTTCCACTTCTACCAGCATCGAAGGAAGCTCTCTGTATGCATCGGGTCCGACAACAAGGTCTACAATTTTTGATTCTTCAATAAGCTTCTGCTTTAAACGTTCTGCCATACACCCGATAACGCCAATAATAAGCTCGGGATTTTTTTTACGCGCCAGCCTGAAAACGTCCAAACGCCCCCATACACGGGTTTCTGCATTCTCGCGAATAGAGCAGGTATTAACAAGAATCACATCCGCCTCATGAATATCTTCGGTGCGCATATACCCATGATCTTTCATCACAGAAACCACCACTTCGCTGTCTGCCACATTCATCTGGCAGCCATAAGTTTCAATATATAATTTCAATTCGTTATATTTTTATTTCTGCAAAATTAAACAAAAATGTTGATTCGCGAGTAAAGGAAAAGCAATCCTGTGAAATATCGCGGGAAAGCAAATGCGGTAGCCATCCCTGACAAGTTTGCGGAATTGATAAATAAATATTCGATTTAGGAGTAGAAGTAAGATTTAGGATTAAAAAATTTACTTTATCGAAATCACATTTATTTCCACCCTGCGGTTTTTTTCCATTTCGTCTTCTTTGTTTGTCGTGGGATAAAGCATGTATTTACTCCCAAAGCCAATTGTTGTCATACGAGTTCTTTCAATACCTTTTTCTTTAAGATAAGTATATATTGCTTGTGCGCGTTGTTCCGATAATTTTTGTGACCAGCCTGGTCTTTGCGCTTCCGTTTGTTTAAAAGGGTCGTTCGTATGGCCTTCTATTCGTATCACCATCTTTTTATTTTTTTTCATAAGCTTATAGAGTGCCTTAACCGATGACATAGACTTAGGAAGAAGCCTTGCCTGGTCTCCATGAAAATTTATTCCGTCAAGCGTATATTTTTTACCGCCCTTTAATTTCGGAAGCACAACTTTGATATTATTTATCTGATAATTGGCTTTTTTCAGCTCCGCTTTATGTATCTCTTTTATTGATATAAAAGAACTGTCTTCTGTCATTACCAGATTATAATCTTCATTTAAAAAGACAATTGCTGAAAAATCAAATATACCTGCTTCATTGGTTTTTGTACTTGCAATTTCAACTCCGTTTTTATCTTCCAGTACTACATTAACATCATTCAGTACTTTATTATTTTCATCTTTAACTTCTCCTGTCAATCTGATTTTATTTTCGTAGCCCAATTCAATAGTATGCCCCTCGCCATTTGGATGCACATTATCTAAAACAAGATAATAGCGTTCTTTTTTCTTTACCTGTATTGATTTTGAAAACGGACTGCCTTTTCCTGCGCAAGTAAATTCATCTGTTGCTGCATCTGTGAGCCCGGTAATTTCTGATTTCCCCAAACCGGTACGCGTAATATTTGTACGCACAGGAAGTATTTTGCTCAATGCAACTTGTTCGCAAAAAGTACTGTCTGTACATTTAAAAAGAATGAAGTCGTAATCGTCGTTTTTATTCTCGGGAGTAATTCTGAAAACCAAATTACCATCTTCAAAAACATCAAAATAATACCAGGCAGAATTATGTTCTTTTTCAAAAAAAAACATATCTCTTTGCTTTGAAGATTTTATTTCCAATATTTCGCCATGCCTATCAGGAGCAACGGTTGGTCCATATTTTACTGAGATTTTTATCGCATCTTTACAATCAGCGGAAATGGGTTTCAGTTTGAGCGTTTTGTTCTGAGCGCTTGCAAATGGAACAAACAGTATAAGGATTAACAATGTCAGGAAGCCATCCCCCACCTTTTTCCTATCCGTTTTTTTACGCGATAAACTTATTTTCTCCTGCTTTTTTTTCTCTTTAGATTCCTCTGTGGGAGCGGTAGTATAAAACATTAAGCATGTTGGTAATAATATTTGAAAGATATGATAAAAATTATTTTCCCACAGGATTTTCAACAACAGGCAATTTTTTTGTAACGGCTCTTTTTTCTTTCTGTAAATCGAGTTCTTCAAATAAAATAGCATCCGGCAAAATGAATGAAGAGGGGATACCTGCCAGTGGCCAGCGATAAGTGTCATAATTTGATTTTTTCCCTTTTATCAACGTATTGTAAACATATTCCTTATTTGAAAATCCTAATGTTTTTTTGAATGATTTAACAGTAAGTCCGCTGATTTCTACTGAACGGACAAGCTCCTCTTTACCGTCTTTCACAGATACTCTGTAAACCTGAAATGGCGTTGAAACTGCATCTTTCTTTTCCTGCCCTTCACCGCCAAAGAAAATCATTTCGTTTTCTTCGGGAATCCCGGCATTCAGATTTTTTATTTTTCTGACAATGTATACATACTCCAAATCTTCTTCTTTTGCAGCAGCAAACATTTTTTTCATTAGTTCATCTTTGGTCATACCTTTGGATGTAGTAAAACTAATAACACCGGGGCCTGTTACAGTAGAAATACCCCCTCCATTAAAAGTAAACCGCTTATGCCCGTTTGACTGTAAAACTTTTGTTGAAGGCACTCTGTCGTTCAATAAATTTTTTAAAACGCCATTGTCAACCAATACAAGTTCTTTATCTGGTTTTACACCTTCTGCATCTATTTCATAAGAACCGACAAGTTTAATACCGTTGTATTCTTTTAAGCCTGGTATTGCTTTAATGGTAAGGTCTCTTGAAACTAATTTTTTATTTAATAAGGGTTCTATGCCATTATCTTTATACATATCGCCAGCCATTTGAGCAAGTGTAGGATTGCTTAAAATTGGTTTTCTGTTGCCTACCAGACTTGTTGTTCCACTAAAAAATTTCTGTACTAAAATTTCGGCTGCTGCTTCGCCTTCAAAAAGTACAGGGCCTGAATATGCCTCTGCAATAACGGGAGCTTTGCGTAATGCTGTAATATTATCAGCCATTGTTTTAATGTCTTTTTTCATAATTTCCATTGAAGGTAAATCATTCTGTGAAAGAGTATAATAAAAAACATGATCAGCCAAAGGTTCACCATCGGAAGCCTGTGTTTTTACATACGCTTGTAAAGCGACAATTACAGCCGGGTATTTTACTTCTGACAAATCTGTATTGGTAAAATACACATCGGCCTGATAAACGAAAATATTTACACCTGATGAAAAAATATCATTATAAGTTTTCATGATTGCGGATAATTCTTTTGCCGTGTTTTCGAGCTTGGCTTTATCAATTGTAAAAGTGGGTGATTGCAGTATTAATTTTTGCTGGGGTGCAGTTGAAAAATCAGCAAGGTTTTTTTCTTCATCAGCTAAATTCTGTTGCTGAATGCTGGAAATTTTTGCTTCGTACTTTGCTGTTGCTGTTTTATACCTGTGATCGGTAACTAACCATAAAGCCCTTTTTATGGCGTTCACATCATTACCTAACGGAATGCTCATATCGTCACGCTCCCAAAACCAAATTGTATTTTCATCAAGATAGTTATCGCAGGTGCGTGTATTATCACCTACTAATACAGTGTTTTCCTGTTTTCTGAATTGTTTTTCTTCGGAAAGAATTACCGAGCCAAGCGAAGCGTTTATTTGCAAAGCTTTGGCATCGGCTATCGTGTAACTAATAAAAAAGGGTTTCCTGAGTTTTTCTAATTTCAGGTTTTCAATATTTCTTTTCAGTTCTTCTTTCATTGCTTTTAAAATGACCGGCTCCTGTGCAGTTGCTATGTTTACTAAGAAACATATCAGACTTGCTATTATCAATATTTTTTTCATTTTATTTCGATTTAAATTATTAGAAAATGTGTTACAAAATTTATTTATTGGTTACGGTCTTTTTAATATAGCTGGTCTGTCTTGTTTTTTATTTTTTCGTTGTGTTTCTATTTGTTTTACAAATACTGAAGGTGAAACGCAGGTCGTGGGAATACCACCCGATTCAGCCCCGCATGTTCCTGTGAAAACATTATAACTGTCGCCTGCTGCTGCAATTTGTGAAAACATTGCAAGGGGTGTACCCACAAGGTCAACACCACGAACCAGTTCATCTGGGCGACCGTCAACATAAATTCTGTAAACTTCTGTCGGCATAACATTAAAAGCATTGGGAATAAAACGACCTGTCATAGTAAAGCCCCCTGTCACATTTGCAAACAGGTAGCCGTATTCTTTGCCCTGTTTTTTTGCTTCCTCCCTTAACATTTTTTTCAGGTCTTCCATTTTATTGGGTTGAGAGGTTTCTATTATAAGGTTTGATTGCCTTGTTACAGGCTGTTTACCGTGGGCGGCTCTGCCGTGTCCGTTTGAATTAGAAAATTTTTCAATAGGGCAACGTGACATCAAAAAGCCATTCAGAACTCCTTTATTTACAATACTTACTTTTTTGCCTTTTATTCCTTCATCATCGAAAGTATATGAACCGTAAAGATCAAAACCTTTATACTGTTTTATAGAGGGGTCGAAAAATACAGTGAAATCAGCAGGCAAAACATTTTCTCCGATTTTCTTTTTAAAAGTCTGTGCATCGCTTTCTTTTTTCATACGGTGCCCTTCAACCCTGTGTCCGAATATTTCATGGAAAAATACACCGGCAGATTTGGAAGACAATAAAGCAGGACCTGTAAAAGCATCAACTACCGGCGCAACTTTAAGTTTACCCAATTTTTCAACCATTTCTTTGATGTCTTTCAAAATCATTTCATCATTTGGTAAATCAGAAGGTTTGTTGGCAAAATACGTTTCATATAAAGGAAGATCCATTCCGTCATCAGCCTGTATGTTTCCGCTGATGTGAAGCCAGGCATATACCCTGTTTTCAGCGATTGATGAACCTTCTGTTGACACATAATATTTTCTTTCGACAACAAAACGAATTACAGATTCGCCTTTATAAATATCTGGATTAGTAAGAAAAACAGCCGAATATTTTTTAAGTTTTTCTTCCCATGCCGATTTATCAAATTTTGTTTCATCGTCTTTTAAAAGGGGTTCAATATTAACCTCTGCTTTTTCTTCGGAAAAATCGAATGATTTATCTTCTGTTTCAACTTTTACAGCAACATTGGCCTGTACTTTGGCAAGACGATCGGTAGCTTTGCGATACCCGTCATCAGTTGCAGACCACAATATTTGCTTAATACCCTCTGCCTGATTATCTAAAGGAAATTCAACACCGTCTGACCAGCCTTCCATCCATCCGCTGTTATCGTCGCGCAACTCATGAAAATTATCAAGTTCGCGGCTGCCAGTCCGAACCATTACCGTAAGAAATCGTTTGTTCTCAACATCCGACAGTATCAAATTATCGAATGATGTTTTAATATTATAGGTCTTTACTTCATCAATCCTGTAACTGATAAAATAAGGTGCGCCGGGCTGTTTTTTGAATGCTTCAAAATTCCGGGTTAATTCACCTTTCATAATGTCAATAAGTTTGTCCTGCGCATACGCTGTGATTCCGCCCAGAATCCCTGTACTCAATCCTATAAAGGTGAGCAATGCTAAAAAAAAATTTCCCATTTTGCTATTTTTTAGATAAAATTAATTTGCAAATTACTATTTATAATTTAAAAATGTACTTCCTCCGAAAAGTATTGCATAATTTTTTTCGGAATGGACTCAAAAATAAAACCTTGTTAAAATCCTGACCTGAGAACCAATTGTTGTGTATGGGTCTTGACTTCCTTTTATTAATTTTTCATTTTCATAAGATGAGCGACCAAAAGAATAAACAAAATAAACAGAAAATTCTGAACCAATGCTGAAATGATTTCCAATTGGAAAATACTCCGCTCCTAATACAGGTGAAACTGAAATATTATACCATACATTTTTCAATTCTAATTTTGGAGTATCAGTATAGATAACTGTATTATTTGATGTCCCAAAAATTATTCTCGGCCCAAAATAAATATTTGCCTTTCCCTTCTGAATCATAGGAAAAATACCCAAACCAATATTAAAAGCAGATGATTTATACTTTGTTGAAGCAGAAGCACTATCACTTGCTGAAACTTTGGCAAATGAAAAATCAAGTTCCATTCTGAAATGTTCATTAAATGAAATAGGCATTAATATATTTTTCATTGGTGAAGTAACTAAACTATGAGATGCCATAATAAAACCTAAATCTAATAATTGAGCACCTATTCCAAAAACTCTCGGTTCAATAGTTGATTTTTTTTCATCTGTTATTTCCTTGACCACTGTTTTCAGTGAAGAAATATCTGCTGTTAATTGTTTAATATTTAAGGTAATTTCATTTGTAGATTGCTTAATGTCGCCTGATGATTCATTACTTTTAAGTTTATTTACAGCATCAATTAAATCTACCTGATATTTTGATTGTTGTTGATTTACAAGTGTAAGTTGTTCCATAAACTTCTTGAATGTTTCATTCATTAAAGAATCTTGTTTTATCATTTTCTTTAATAAATCATTACTGTAATTATTTTGTGCTTCTGATTTTTTGTCCATATCAAATTTCTTTGACGGGTTATTTTGTATCTGCATGATATCAGACCTTGAAATTGTTTTAGCAATTCCGTTTTTTTCGCTTAAATCTATATACGTTACTGTTTCAGGTGTTTCTTTAGTTATAGTTGCCTGAATCACATTCAAGTTATTGAGAATAATAATTGCATCTTGAGAAAAAGAAGCAAAGCTGATACAGACAAACGTAAAAATTAACAGTGTTTTCATTTTATTAAATTTTTAGTTTTATTAGTTTTAATTTTTCACACAGCGAACTGAAAAACCCATATTAGAATAACCATTACCACTTGAAATTTCAGTGCTGCCTGAAAATAAAATTTTCCATTTATAAGCAGCATCTGACGACCAAAAATACGCATATTCAGTTAAGTCATTAAAGAAACCTGAATAATTACGATTACCTCCCGGCAAGGCTGTAAAATTACTACTATTGTCTGCGCCTGTATTTGGATTTGCCCAATGATAATAACCAGATTCTTTCATTTTGCCTCCTGCAACAGCTTTTCCTCCAAGATAATCAATTAATGTTTGCCATTCTGTATTTGTCGGGACATGCCAATCGGTCGGACATATATTTTTAATATTATTAACAGCATACCAATTATATAAATGACCATAATCAGTAGAAATATTGTTATAATCGCAATAAGCTCCTGTTGACGAAGTACTCCATGCAGTATTATCAGTTATGTTTTGAATTGTTGTGTTATCAGCATATTTTGTTGTTTTTAAATTTGCTTTCATCCAACATTGTGATCCAATTGCAACTACAGGATAAGAATTTCCGTCAATATCATATACATCGGAAGGGCATGTTACAGAAACTAAAGTCGTAAAACTTCTTTCAGCTCCATATCCTGTTCCTTTAATATTTGTTGCAAAAGCCTTCACATAATATGTTGTATTTGGTGCTAACCCTGATAAGTTGCTTGAAAAAATTCCTGTTCCTGTACCATTATTTGTTGGACTGTTTGATATACTCGGGTTCGGATTCGTGCTGTAACATATACCTCGCGCCGTTATTGAAGAATTGCCATCACTCGATATAGTTCCTCCGCTTATTGCAGTAGTAGATGTTATATTTGTTATAGCATTTGTTGTAACTGTTGGTAATGAAATAATAGCATTTGTTGAAAAACTTAATTCATTTCCATAACCTGTGCCTGCACTATTTATAGCATAAGCACGAACATAATACGTTTTATTTGATTTTAAACCTGAAAGCTTTACTGAAAAAATCCCGATAGTATCTTTGGGATGCACAGATTTCTTTTTTGTTGTTGTAGGGTTCTGAATTGTATCAAAGCATACACCCCTTTCTGTAATTTTTTTTCCACGGTCAGAAGAAATATTACCTCCGCAAGTTGCAGTATCAGCACCAATACTTGTAACCGCCGAAGTTGTAAGAACAGGAACGGGACCGGTTGCCTCGCCATCATCTGTACTTTCTTTTTCACAGCTTACAAAAAATATTAGCTGAACGCTGAATAAAATTACTATACAAAAAATGATTTTTGTTTTCATAACATTGTATTATTTATTGTTTTTGCCTACAGTAATTTGTTTTATTATAAGCTCTTTTGCAGTACAAATTTTTAAATTATAATTACCTGTAGCAAGGCTCTGTAAATTTAATTTGTATGTTTTATTCGTAGCAGTATTTACAATATTATCACTAATTGTTGATTCAATAATTATCTGACCAAGCATATTGTAAACTTCAATTTTTTGTATTTCCATATCTGAACCATTCTCTATAAAAAGTTCTCCTGTGGTAGGATTAGGATAAATTTTAAAAAAATCAGCAATTGTATTTTCTTCAATACCTGTTGCCGGAAGTATTGTAAAATAGGTATTACTGAAATCAAAAATTGAATCAATTGAGGCACTTAATATTTTAATTTTATAAACCGAGCCGGAAAATAAATCTGTAGGAATATGCCATGAATAAGTTTGATTTGAAATGTTACATTGACCTATTGATGTTATAAAAGACGTTCCCTGAAATAGTTCTATATTAGCTGTTCCTGAAATATTTGCTGATGTCCAAGTGATGTTAATTGTTGTATCCATTTTTAAAGTTTCTCCGCCGTTGGGGTAGGTGATGGTAATTAAAGGAACAGTAGAAGTAACATTTATTGGTACTATACTTGACCATGCACCAATATTATCTTGTGATTTTGCTTCTATTGTATTGCTACCTGACGATAATGTAACAGAACCTGACCAACTTGTTGTACCTGTCGCATCTTGCCAACTTCCACTATTTACACGGAATTGTACTAATGATATACTACCGTCAGGGTCATTTGCTGTTCCTGCTACAGAAATATTTTGTGTTGTAAATGATTGTCCGTTATCTGGAGAACTTATACTAATCGTAGGGATTTGATTTGATGCGGAATAAGTAACATTGATTGAAACAGGGTTTGACCATGCGCCTGTATTGTCTTGTGATTTTGCTTCTATTGTATTGCTACCTGACGATAATGTAACAGAACCTGACCAACTTGTTGTACCTGTCGCATCTTGCCAACTTCCACTATTTACACGGAATTGTACTAATGATATACTACCGTCAGGGTCATTTGCTGTTCCTGCTACAGAAATATTTTGTGTTGTAAATGATTGTCCGTTATCTGGAGAACTTATACTAATCGTAGGGATTTGATTTGATGCGGAATAAGTAACATTGATTGAAACAGGGTTTGACCATGCGCCTGTATTGTCTTGTGATTTTGCTTCTATTGTATTGCTACCTGACGATAATGTAACAGAACCTGACCAACTTGTTGTACCTGTCGCATCTTGCCAACTTCCACTATTTACACGGAATTGTACTAATGATATACTACCGTCAGGGTCATTTGCTGTTCCTGCTACAGAAATATTTTGTGTTGTAAATGATTGTCCGTTACTTGGAGAACTAATACTAATCGTAGGGATTTGATTTGATGCAGTAACCGTTAAAGTTGCATCATTGCTTTGGGCTTGATATTCATTGTTACAATTATTGATTTTACAATTGTAACTACCATTGTCACTAGTAGTGAGATTTGTTATTGTAAATGAGTTACTTGTTGCTGAAGTATTAATTGGTCCTCCTTGTAAAACATTATCTTTAAACCAAAAGTAAATAAATGGCGGTGTACCATTTACAGAAACGTTAAATACTACTGTACTACCTGAATTCACTGATTGAGTTTGGGGATGTGTAGCGATTGTTACTGCTGTACAAGATGAATTACAAGCAATAATATTATTTTTTGTATTAGTTCTAATTTGAGCCAATAAATTATAAAGATTATTACCAGGACAAGTGGTTGATGCCACATCACGATGCCCCATAACTCTTGGTAAATTTTGAGAATTTATACTGGCTGAAGTTGTAGGATCAAAACCACGCCAATCAAACCACCATGCTAATAAATCTTCTAATTTTGATAATTGAACTGTTGTTGAATTTGTAACGTCAGTATTTCCTAAAAAACAAATCCCTATTGAATATGAATTGTAAGAAGTAGCATGTGCCCCTTGAACATCTTGAGTTGTATTACTAGGATTGTATCTGCCTTGAAAAATATTACCGTACTTGTCTACAAGGTAATTATAACCTATATCAAGCCATCCATTTGTATTAACATGATAATCCCAATAGCTTCTTACAATAGAATAGCCATCTGTATATGTATCTGGTGAGGCTCCATGATGCATGATTACATGAGTTGGATATATCACAGTTGGGGTATATGTCGGGTTTTGACAAGCAGTGAAACTCCCACACCAATCACTCCTTGGTATTATAGATGGCTGTGGGCATCCTCTATTTTTATTTGATTCATTTATAATATCTTTGTTTTCAAGTTTTTCAAAATTATTTCTATCTGAATTATTTGAAATCATGTCAACTAAATCCACTCTAGTTGTATTTATTTTTTCAGGTGTTAATAAAATAATCTCACATTCATTGTATAGCTCTTTATCGCTTAAAAAAATTATATTACTCCAGTATAAATTAGTCGGTGTTTCATTTGGTAAAACTTCACCTTTCACTTCCCTCCAATCATCCCAATCAAAATTATTTTTTTTAGTCCTATATTTTATTTTAAAAGATTCGGGTACAACATTATCATTTTCACATGACCAACCTACTCCGAAGTAAGAAAAGGGTACTGGTGATTTAATGTAAAATGAATAACTTCCATCTATATTCCTACTACTTTCTATATTATTATCCCAACTTATTATTACAGCAGGATTATTCCTTCTTTTACTGTCGTCAATTACCTTTGTTGGGTAGGGTTTTAAATCAGTTTCTTTAAACTTAAAAGAACTTTGCTGCCCCATTACTCTTACCTGCATTGCAATTACGACAATGCACAGAAATAAAATCGTAAAAATCTTTTTCATAACCTAAATGTGTTTAATTTTTCCCTACTCTTTTTCGCCACGGCGAAGGATTTTCGGGGTTGCTCCTATTCAATTATTTTCGGATTGTTTCTAATTTACTTATTTTTAGTTCCAACTCCTCTACCTGTTTTTTCAATGCCTCCAGCTCTTTAATTTTCTTGTTTAATTCTTTAATTGCAGCTAATGCAACGCCTGCAGGATCAATAGTTGAAATGGCTTTGTCATCATTGCCAAGGTTGAACAGATTATAAAAATCCTGCGACATTGGTCCGATGTGTTTCACACCCGGTTCGCTTTTGTAGTTCCATACAGTGATTGGCAACAGATCAATTTTTGATAATATATCTTTATTGCTGACCTCTGTAAAATTTTCTTTCAACAGTTTATCTGAAGCATTTGTCCATACGCCACCATTAGATAAAAAGGCTCCGTTTGTAACATCAATAACCTTTCCGGTACCTGACTTTGCGATATATATCATTGAATTTGGATTACTGGAATTATTTTGTTGAATCTCTAAAGTTCTCCCCATCCCGTCGTTAGTTATTATCATAGTGTTTGAAGAAGCGCCTGTATTGCTTTGTTGTATCTGGAATGGAATTCCACTGCTTCCTGAATGCCAGATTCCCAATCCGTTTGCCCCGCCTGTTATATTCATATAAAAACTGGTTCCATTATAGGGTTGCTCCTGCCGTATCCGGCCTACAACATGCAGTTTGTCAGAAGGGCTTGTTGTGCCTATCCCGACATAATTCCCATCATCAAAAATTTGTGATGTGCTTATGGAAGTTGAACCGGAAAATTTAGGTATATAATTAGATGTACCGGAACCGGTAATTCCCGCAGAAAAGGCTTGATTAACGGCATTCGTTATTCTGCCGAATGAATTTACTGTGATTACAGGTACATTTGTAGTGCTGCCATAAGTTCCGGGAGTAACTCCTGTTGTAGAATTACTGATTGTATCACCGGAAATTGAAATTCCATTACCTGCAACGTATGTTTGTTCTGTTTCCTTCGCATACAAAGCATACGGCACGCTGAGCAGTTGGCTTGTTCCCATTTCAACATAATTGCTGCCACCTGCTGCATCGAGTTCCACTTTTACAAAATACGACCCGCCTGCCCAGTTGATGCTTGCGAAACTGCCGCTTACCACAGCACCACCGCCTATGGCAAGGGTTACCAAGCCGAACTGGTTTGTGGTATCGGTATGTGTTTCGCTATATACAAGTGTTCCGGAAACGCTGCCCTGTAACAGGCTTATACGGAACGATACATGCTGGTTTGCCAGCACATTGCCCGCTGCATTTCGGGCTATCGCTTGGTATCTGAAGCTTTGTGGCGATTGGGCAAAGATGTTTTGATTAATTAAAAATGATAAAAAAAATATCAGGGCAATTCTTGTAAAAACCTTTTTCATAACCTTAATGTTTTTAATTTCCCCCTACTCTTTACAGGATTTTCGGGTTGCTCCTATTATTTTTTTGATGTCTTATTTATTTTTTATCTCACAAAATATCATCTGTTTTTTCATTTGTCTTATATTTTGTTAAACCCTTGTTATTTCAATATTTGTTTGATCTTGGTATAGCTGATTTAATTTTATAAAAAAATTATTTGCCTGAAAACATTGTCTCTATTTTTAATATAAATTCTGAAAAAAATATTGGTTTTGATATAAACTTTTTTAGTTCTGTATTCTTAAAATCTGATATATAAGATCTATCTACTATACCTATTATCAGAAGTTCATTATTATATTCACATATTTGTCTTAATGATTCAAGTCCATTTATTTCTTGAATATCAATGTCTATAAAAACCATATTTATTAATTTGTTTTTTTTACAGAATTCAACAGAATTTTTACAGTCAGTTTCTAATATCATTTTTGCTTCTGTTTTTTCTAAAATATCTTTTAACAAATAATAATAATTTTCATCTTGCGTATTTACCAATAAAATTGTTTTGTCTTTCCAGTTAAAATTGTTTTGTCTTTCTTCTTTCATTACTGTTAAATATTTCTGCCGATTCTCACGACAATTTTTGCTTGCTTTACTGAAAGATTGGAAAGTCCTATTTTATAATTACAGGCGATAAATCAGTATAAACATAACCTGAAATAGTTGTTGTTACATTATAAAATGTTATAGTAGTAAGTTTTGGGACTCCTATTTCTTTTTTGCATTTGACAGAGAAAAGAATAGCGCATACAATAAGAAGAGACAAAAAGATTGCAGTTATTTTTTTCATAAGTATGTTTTTCAAATTAAACTGTTAATGCAAAAATATAACTTTTAGTTTAATAAAACAAAATATTTAAACCATAAGTTTATTTATAATAACTTATAGTGTATAGAATAAATTTACTTATTAAATACATTTACACTATGAATTTAAAAGACCTTGGTAAAAAGATAAGAGTAATGCGGGCAGAAAAGAGCCTGAGTCAGGAAAATGTTGCAGTAGAGTTAGGAATTTCCACAACTGCATATTCAAAAATAGAAAGAGGCGAAACCAATGTTTCTTTTACCCGCCTGATACAGATAGCCGATTTTTTTGGTATGGGATTGATAGAATTTTTAGAAAAGCAGGAAGCGCGACCGTATAAAAATAAAAAAGCAAAACAGGATTCTCAAATTACAGCCAATGAAGACACATCTGGTTACAATAAAAAACAAGATAACAATTTGAAAAAGGAAATGGTGCAATTACGCGAGTTGCTAAAAGCAAAAGAAGAAATTATTGAACTTCTGAAAAAAAAGAAATAAAGCCTATACACACTAATTGGCAATCTCACTCACTCAACATCCCCCACCTTTTTCCTCTCCGCCTTTTTACGCGATAAGCTTATTTTCTCCTGCTTTTTTTTCTCCTTAGATTTTTCTGTAGGTTTTGTAGGCTTGCGTTTCTTCTTCTTTTTTAAACATTTTTCAATGAGGATGTAAAATTTTTCTATGCACTTTTTTTTGTTTTTCAGTTGCGTGCGTTCGGTTTGCGAAACGATACGAATAAAGCCTTCATTTGTGATTGTATCGGCAAGTTTCTCAAGCAAAATATTTTTTTGTTCCTGCGTTAAAATTTCAGAATCCTCCACATGAAAACGAAGTTCTACTTTCGTAGAAACCTTGTTCACGTTTTGTCCGCCTGCGCCACTGCTACGGGATGCGCTAAATGTAAATTCTGGTAAAAAATCTTTCATTGCGTAAAAATTGTTCTTGTATTCTGTTTTAGTTTATAATGCGAATTAAGAGTTAAAAGATGATACTTGATAATCAATAGCCACAAAGTCACAAAGACACAAAGCTTCACAAAATAAATTTCAATTCATTCCTTCTAATATAGTGAGACTTTGTGTCTTAGTGGCAAAACATATCTGTTCCAACCCTTAATTGGCATTTATAACAAAGATATTATTTTTATTAATGATTTCAAAAGAAGATAAATTTAAAATGAAAAATAAATATCACGCTATAAATAATATTTAGCATATTTTTAATTATTATTGTATGGTTATTATTAAACAATAATTCTATAAACTTTGTAAATGAATTTTAGAAATTTTTTCCTTGTCTCTATAATAATGGTTTTGGGTTTCAATGTTGCTTCTCAAACCCTAAAAAAATACTCAGGTGCTTTCCCTCTTTCTGAACCCTGGTCGCAGGACGCAAAAATAACCTGTTCTTTTTTTGATGAAAAATCAGGAAAAGTGTATGATGGAAAATTTACATTATCTATAGTTGGAAAAGATAATTTCAAAGGAGTAAGTCAAAATATCACGGGATTTTTTAAAAAAGGATTACGTGATGGGAAGTGGATATTTACGGTATCCTATAATGATTGGAAACTAACAGAGAATAACTATTATAAAACAGGCGCATCAACGCTGACCATTAATTACAAATCAGGACTGCCTGATAATTTGTGGAGTTTTTCCGGTTCATATAAGATTAGACAAAAAACAGAACAAGTAAGCAAGACTGGTTTTACTGCATTTTCAAAAGTTACAAAACAAAATATTAAAATGAATTTTAAAGAGGGGATTTTAAATACTTTTTTATACGAATCCCTAGGCTTAAATCCTAAAGATGCCATCAGGTACACCTATACATTTGATGAAGCTGGGTTTTTGCAAAATATTGCGAAAGATATTGAGAGCTCAAAGTCTGATGAAATATGGTACCATGGCTTAGACAAATCTTCTGATGATGAAAAATTGAAAATGGATAAATATTTATATTATTTAAAAATTGCTGAAGATTCTCTTGCTTATCTTCCTTACTCATACAAAAAGCTTGTATTTCGTGAAAATAAAAAAATTAATGAAAATGATTCCTCTATAAATATTTCCAACCTTTTATTGAGAATTTACAATGATATTTTTCTATGGAATGATATTCCCGGAGATTTACATTTTGATACGACAAAATCAAAACAGGATTATCTCGTGAAACTCACAATGCCCGGATTTTACACAAGAGAGCTGTATAAGCAATCTCCAAAAGAAAAAACACTAAATGCAGAACAAGCAGAAATGTTTAGTAATATAAACAAATTGCTTAAATCTGTTCAATCTGTTATCATTGAACCAAAACTCAATAAGTGTTCAAAAATAGAAGCTGCATCTCAGAATTATAGCAGTCTTGTAAAATATCGCGACACGATTGCTCAGGTGCAGGATAAAATAAATGCGCTTGAAAAATATTACAAAGGTGTTAGCTCATTTAGCAGCTTTCAGGAAGTTTTCAGTAATACAGAATTTCTGAAAAATATCAGTGAAAAAGACATTTTAAATTATATATTAAATATGATTACATCCATAGAAAAAATTGTTCTGCCCCTGACTAAAGATATGGAGAAAACTTTGAATGATTTTGAGTATGATTTTTGGCTCAATGAGGGCAACACATCTATGGCGCAGAAAAATTATCCGGCTGCGATGAAAGCATTTGAAACGGCTAAAATACTAAAGCCAGAAGAGCAGGAACCGATAACAAAAATCAAAGAACTCACCAGGCGGGAAGCTCTTAAGGGAGCGGAAGACCAGCGCATGAAAAATTTCAGTTACCTGTCAGAGCATTTCAGAAAAATACCCGTGAATTATAAATCAGGCGAAATTAAAAAACATTTGTACAATGCATATCTGATTTTAAAAGAATACATGGTAAGCGAAATGGACAATTCAAAATACGATGCATATCAAAAATTAGAAATCAGTAAACAGGTTATAAAGCTTGTAGATAAAATGAATGAATTGCTAAATTCAGATACAGAAGAGCTGGAAAAACAGTTAAAAAAAACAAAAGAACCTGAGAAAATAAAAGAGATATTGGGGATATAAAAATTTAATTTGTGAAAGGCTGTAGACCCTCATTATTGTAACCCCAACAGCTTACCTCTGCTAACTAACGGCTGTAGGTCGTGCATTATGGGAACAAACAAACATAGATTTAAAGTTATCAACCAACTTTCCAGTCATACCTCTTTGTTATATGCAAGCCCTTCAGGCTTGTACTCTGATGAGAACTTTGGTTTTACTATAATGTACCCTCTGCGAGGGTGGGGCTTGTTTCTATAAAAAGATGTAGGCTTTAATTATGGGAACAACCACTTCCAAAAAGCTTTGTTGATGCCTGTAGGCACGCATTATTGGAACAGTCCTTTACTTCTCAGTTGTTGCTGATACCTGTAGTGTATCCATTATTGAAAGTTTTAAACATTCAATAATCTACAAATACAGAGTCAAGCCCTTTTATTTAATTTCCCCGCCATTCATAATATTCTTTTCAGGAGCAACAAAACACAAGCACCCATCACTGTTTTCTGCCATTAAAATCATTCCCTGAGATTGAATCCCTTTTATTTCACGCGGTGCAAGGTTCACAAGGATTACCACTTTTTTGCCAATGATTTCTTCGGATGTGTAATATTCTGCAATGCCTGAAACCACGCACCGTTTGTCAATTCCTGTATCAATAGTGAGCTTCAGAAGTTTTTTTGTTTTGGCAACTTTTTCTGCTGTAAGTATGGTTCCTGTACGAATATCCATTTTTGAAAAATCATCAAAAGAAATATCCTGTTTTTGTGGCTTTGCAATTGCCGCTGCTGCTTCATTATTTTTTTTCGATTGCAGTAATTTATCAACCTGTGCTTTTATGGCGTCGTCTTCTATTTTTTCAAAAAGTAATGTTGCAGGATTCAGCGCATGTCCGGCTTTTAAATGATATTCTGTTCCTATTTTCTCCCACCCTATTTTTTCGATGTTCAAAAGATGCCTCAATTTGTCTGCTGTAAAGGGTAAGAATGGTTCAATCAAAGTAGAAATATTTGCTGCTATTTGCAAGGATATATTCAGAATGGTTTTAACACGCGCTTCATCGGTTTTAATAAGCTTCCAGGGTTCTGTGTCCGCAAGGTATTTATTTCCCCAACGTGCAAGTTCCATGGCTTCTTTCAGTGCTTCCCTGAAACGATAATTCTCTATACTGTATTCAATATTAGATTTAATTTTTTTTGTTTCTTCCAGCATTTGTTTTTCATAATCTGTTTCTGCTGTAATTTCCGGTATTTTTCCATCAAAATATTTGTGTGTAAGTACCATGGCTCGGTTCACGAAATTCCCCAAAATAGCGACAAGTTCATTATTGTTGCGTGCCTGAAAATCTGCCCATGTAAAATCATTGTCTTTTGTTTCGGGCGCATTTGCTGTAAGGGTATAGCGCAACACATCCTGTTTGTCAGGAAAGTCAACCAAATATTCATGCAGCCATACAGCCCAGTTACGTGAAGTGGAAATTTTATCATTCTCAAGATTCAAAAACTCGTTGGCAGGAACATTCTCCGGAAGAATATAACTTCCTTCTGCTTTCAAAACTGTCGGGAAAACAATACAATGAAAAACAATGTTGTCTTTACCAATAAAATGAACCAGTTTTGTTTCTTGATCCTTCCAGTATAATTCCCACTTATCCGTCAGCTCTTTTGTTGCAGAAATATACCCAATAGGCGCATCAAACCAAACATACAGAACTTTTCCTTCAGCGCCTTCCACGGGAACAGGAACGCCCCAGTCGAGGTCGCGGCTTACAGCGCGGGGTTGCAAGCCCTGATCGAGCCATGATTTGCATTGCCCGTAAACATTGGCTTTCCATTCTTTATGTTCTTCGAGAATCCACTTCCGCAGCCAGGGCTCATATTTATCAAGAGGTAAAAACCAATGTTTTGTTTCTTTAAGCACAGGCTTACTTCCACTTAATGTAGATTTAGGGTTTATCAGATCTGTTGCATTCAGCGAAGTTCCGCATTTTTCACATTGATCGCCATACGCGTTTTCATTTCCACAATGCGGACAAGTTCCCGTAATATATCTGTCTGCAAGAAATTGATTTTCCTCTTCATCAAAATACTGCGCTGTAACTTTTTCAATGAATTCTCCTTTGTCATATATCGTTTTAAATATTTCAGAAGCTGTTTCATAATGCACTTTGCTGGTCGTTCTGGAATAAATATCAAAAGAAATTCCAAACTCCTCAAACGATTTTTTTATAATTTCATGATAGCGATTCACAACATCCTGAGGCGAAATCCCTTCTTTTTTTGCCTTGATAGTAATGGGAACACCGTGTTCATCGGAACCACCGATAAAAAGTACATCTTTCCCTCGTAACCGGAGATAACGGCAATAAATGTCTGCCGGCACGTAAACACCGGCTAAATGACCAATATGAATGGGGCCGTTTGCATAAGGAAGAGCAGAAGTTACCGTATATCTTTTAAAAATTTTCATGTTTTTGTTTTTTTGTATATAATTTTTATAATTTCGCAAAGATATTAATTAACGTTTAATTTTAAACCCTTGTGAAAATTTGAAAAAAAACAAATTGATTTTTGTTAACAGAATACAAATTTCCCGGTATCAGAAATATATATGAAAAAAAGAACTACTACATATCACAAACAATTTTACGAGAGTCTTGTATTCATAAAGAAAAAAGAATACATACTTTAGATTATTCCGATAAATCGACAAGCATATAATTTACTATAGTTTTACATTCAAAATTTATTATCTAACACTTTATTTATTTTCATTAATCAAACACTACAATCATGATTAGGCCACCTTATTTAAAAAGAAGAGACACAATAGGAATTGTTTCAACAGCAAGAAAAGTTACAGAGGCAGAACTTGCCCCGGCAATTAAGAAATTTCAGGAATGGGGACTAAAGGTTGCCATTGGTAAGAATCTTTTTAATGAATACAATCAGTTTGCCGGTACCGACGAAGAAAGGGCAGAAGACTTTCAGGCAATGCTCGACGATCCGAATATCAAAGCTATTGTTTGCGCACGTGGCGGATACGGCACGATTCGCGTCATGGAAGAACTCAGCTTTTTTAAATTTAAAAAAGATTCCAAATGGATTGTTGGCTATAGCGACATCACAGTGCTGCACTCCTATATGCAAAAACATTTTTCATGCGAAACGATTCACGCTACCATGCCTCTGAATTTCCCGGAAGATGGCTCTGATAATGAATCTACCGTATCGCTGAAAGCTGCTTTGTTCGGAGAACTTCCCGTGCAAAATGCAGCACCTCATGAATTTAACCGAACAGGCGAAACAGGAGGTATTCTTACAGGAGGAAATCTGTCTTTAATTTCTAGCTTGAGAGGAACTTATCTGGAAGCGGAAATGAATGGCAGAATTTTGTTCATTGAAGATGTTGATGAATATTTGTATCATATTGACCGTATGATGATGAACCTTAAAACCAGCGGTATTCTTGGTGGTTTAAAAGGTATGATTGTTGGTGGTTTTTCAGATATGAAAGACAATACGGTTCCTTTTGGAAAAACAGCTTATGAAATTATTAAAGACGCTGTTGATGATTTTGATTTTCCTGTTTGTTTTGGTTTTGAAGCCGGACACCTGCCTGTAAATAAAGCAATGTATATGGGAAGACCTGTAAAGTTGACTATTACAGACGAAGGAGTTGAATTGCGATTTTCGTAATTAGTGCTTGCAAGAAAACGTCAATTTCAACGTTACGCTCGACCTGAAAAGTAGTCATGTACATTAGTACATTAGTACACTCCTAATTTTCAGGTCTTCGCAAGCATTTCGGCAAGCTCAATGTATCACCTTGAACTTGACATTTTCTTATCAAGCACTGACACTAATTATAAAAGACAGCTTTTTGCTCTTATAACCTAAGCCCGTTAAACTTCATTAAATGTATAAATGAAGAATAGCGGGTTTTTTGTTTTCAGTTTGTCAATTGTAGACTGACTGGTTTATCATTTTAAAAATTTTCGCTACGCCCGGTTATATACTTCCCTCTTCTGACTTACGTCATTTACAACATTTTTCTCAATTTGCGTAACATCTTTAAAAGATTTTCTCAATTGTTTGAATAAATTCTTTTGCTTGTGTGGATTCCGGTAATGTAAGGACGATGCACGCATCGTCCTTACATTACTACTTTTCTGGAACAAAATAAAAATCTTGCGATAAAGTAAGTTTTTCTTCAGAAGTAATATCGCGCAATTCGTGAGATTCATTTAGTATTTTTGGAGTATAACCCAGCGACTCGAAAAGGTTTATTACTTTCATTCTATTTTCATTTCCGTTAAGTTCCGATTGCACCAACGGCTTAAAGCGTTTCAGCGTTTCCTTCATATTAGAAAAAACTTCGCTTTCGTATCCCTCCACATCGCATTTTACAAAGTCGAGCCGGTTAATATTTGCAAATAAAACATCTGGCATGCGCATTTCCACATCGAAAAATTTCTGATAATTTTCATTTGCAGATGAAACAACCTTTGTCATTCCATGGTGCAGAAGTCCGTCTCTTTCGGGCATTCCCATTTTAACATTTTTTTGTTCTCCGCCTAAAGCATAAGGAAAGAGTTCAAGGTTGTTGTGTCCACTTCGTTTCACATTTTTTTTCCAGATATTATAAAACATAGGGATCGGTTCAACGGCATAAATTCTTCCATTTTCACCTGCAAGATGCGACATCAGGGTGGAGTAATAACCAAGGTTTGCTCCAATATCAATACAGGTATTTCCGGGTTTTATAATTTTTTTCAGATAAAAAAGCTCGGGATATTGTTTTTTAAGATAACCATGACGAACCATGCTTAAATAGACTCTACTCGCCAGTTTTATATATCCTTCAATTCCTAAAAATTTTATCAGTATTTTTCTAATCAGCTTCATTGATTTTTAATCTTTTATTTCTTCAAAATCCACATATTCTCCTGTATTCTTTAAATCATTGCCCTTCTTTTTTGAATCTTTATATTCAATGGTTACATCACCCTCTTTCTTTTTTTTAGCATCGTTATATGCCTGACCCTGCATGTTTTCAAAGTTTGTTAAAACTTTTTTCGCTAATCGTTTCAGAATAAATGGAAGGAGAAAACGCATTGCCAGTTTAAGCACGTAGTAAATTACAATTGCCCAGAATACTATTTTAATAAATGTTTCCAAATGCGGAGGATGTTATAAGTTTTGTTTTTTTATAATTTTAAATAATAATGGGCTGCAGGTTACAAGTTGCAAGTTGCAGGTTTAACCGTAGACTGAGCGCCTGCCTGTCCGCCTGCCTGCCGGCGAGGCAGGGTAGGCAGGGAGTCGAAGTCAAGGTTGCAGGTTGCAATTTAAACATTGCCATCATTAATTTAGTTTGCGAAGTTATTATTTTTCTCATAATTATAAAAATTCAATATTCAAATCATAAGTCCACTCTATTAAGTCTATTTTAGCCACAAAAAGCTCAAAAACATTAAAATTCACTAAATCATATTTTATTTATAATCTTTGGTTTGTGTAATTTCGTGCGTTCGTGTTCCTGCCTGCCGAAGTGGCAGCACAGGTAGGTTAGTGGCAAATTTTGTAGATAATACTTTTCAACGTATACTCAAACATAAAAATTTCGTCTGTTTTATTGCCAATCGGAATAAAATATATATTTTAGTAAGTTTTAAACGTATCGAATAAATTAAAGGATTAATACGATGAAATATTTATTTCTTCTGTTTCTGATACTATCTTTGAGTGGATATACTCAAGTTCAGGAAAATTTCTCTGACGGGGATTTTACAAACAATCCCACATGGAATGGCGATGCTACTGAGTTTATTGTAAGTACATCAACATCTATTCCCACGGCTATGAGACCGGGTTTAAGACTCAATGGAAATGCGGCAGGAGGCGTTTCTCATTTATATGTTACGGATACCATTTCGAGCATTGATAACTTCCAGTGGGAATTCTGGGTGCGCCTTTCTTTGAATCCTACCAGTACGAACTGTGCGCGCTTTTATTTAGTATCCGACTCTTCCGATTTTGAAAGCAATTTAAACGGATATTTTATTCAGATTGGAGAATACAGCGATAAAATAGGACTTTGCAAACAAACCGGAACAACTGTTCAGCAACTTATTACGGGCACTGTTGCGAATTTGAATGTAACTTCATCGCAAATAAGAATAAAGGTTACCCGCGATAATACAGGTTTGTGGAAATTGTATTCAGACCCTGTTGGTGGCTCTGTTTATCAGCTTGAGGGCTCTGTAACCGATCTTACTTATAGCAGCTCTTTCTTTTCAGGCATCTTTGCCAAATATACTTCGAGCAATTATCAAGGTTTCTTTTTTGATGATATTTATATCGGCGCAATTCCTGTTGATACGACAGCACCTGAAATTGTTTCTGTTACAGTAATATCGCCAACAGCGCTTGATATTGTCTTTTCCGAACCTGTAGATCTGGCTACAGCAGAAACAAATTCAAATTATTTTGTAACCAATAATGTGGGAAATCCTTCTTCTGCAACCCGCGATGCGTCTCAGTTCTCATTAGTGCATTTGATTTTTTCCTCGCCTTTTCCTGATGGATTGACAGATACAATTTATGTGTACAATGTTCAGGATTCAGAGGGCAATGCTATAGATACTATTTCTGAAACCTTCATTTATCAGAGCATACCCACACAATTTTCCGATGCCTTTACTGATGGGAATTTCACTCAAAATCCCGCTTGGTTTGGAGACGACAGCCTTTTTCTATGTGAACAGATTTCCGGAAATTATCTTCTCCGGCTGAACGGTACAGTTCCAAAAACTGCCTGTCTTTACACACAACTCGCGCTACAAGACTCAATGGAATGGCAATTTGATGTACGCGTAAATTTAAGCCCATCAAGCACTACGTATTTAAAAGTATTTCTCGCTTCAGATCAAAATAATTTGACAGGCTCATTAAACGGATATTATCTGCAAATGGGCGAATCCAATGCAACCGATGTAGTGCGGCTTTTTAGAATGGACGGTACAACACCTGCTGAAATTTGCAGCGGAACAACAAATATTTCTGCACCTTTTTTAATGCGTATTAAAGTAGTAAAACATGCATCAGGCGAATGGAAACTCTATACAGCTCCTTACGGAGGAACTAATTATTCATTAGAAGCGAGTGGCACAGACGCAACCTACACCGATTTAAATTATTTCGGTTTGCTTTGCAAATACTCTACAAGCTCGTATGCTAAAGAATTTTATTTTGATAATTTTTATGCAGGTCTAATTGTTCCCGATACGATTCCTCCCTCAATAACATCTGTTTCTATTAGCACTGCATCCACTATAGCCGTCCTTTTTTCTGAACCTTTGTTGACAAGCACAGCACAAGACACGGCAAACTATATATTAAATTCCGGCGCCGGAAACCCTGTTTCTGCTGTTACTGATATTTCAAATCCTGCACTTGTCCATCTTACTTTCGGAAATAATTTTATCGGCAATACGTATTATACACTTACTGTCGAAAATGTTCAGGATCTTTCAGGAAATACGATTGCATCTGCTTCTTCCAGCTTTTATTACATTGAAGCTCCTGCTATGGTTTACGATGATTTTTCAGACGGCGATTTTTATTCGAATCCAACGTGGGAAGGCGATGTTGGAAAATTTATGGTAAACGACCAGCAACGCTTAGAACTTTTTACAATGCTCAGTACAGGATATGATACAGCCTATCTCTCAACACCCGTGAACATTTCGCTTGACTCAATGGAATGGCAGGTATATATTAAACTTTTGTTTGCCCCTTCGGATAATAATAATTTACGTTATTATCTGATGTCTGACAATGCAAATCTAAAAAGTTCTCTGAACGGATATTTTTTAAAAATAGGTGAAAACGGCTCCAGCGATGCTATTGAATTATACAGACAAGATGGAACAACAACATCTCTTGTTTGCCGCGGGCAAGACGGTTTAATGGGAACAAGCTATCCTTTTGCAAGAATTAAAGTACGGCATAAAACGAATGGAGAATGGACAATATATGCAGACACAACAGGAAGCTACAATTTCCAATATCAGGTTTCAGGAAACGACAATACATATAATTTGGAATTATTTAATTTTGGACCCTGGTGTAAATTCTCGTCTTCTTATGATGAGGAAAAATTTTTCTATGATGATATCTATACCGGACCTTATATAAACGACACAATTTCTCCGGTACTCAACAACCTTGTTCTTATTGACAGCACACAACTTCAATTGTATTTCTCGGAAAATATTTCTCCGACAGAAGCTAACAATCTTGCCAATTATTTTGTGAACAGAGGGGTAGGCAATCCGTTTGTTGCCGAGCAAAGTATATTCAACGGCTCTATCGTGTCTTTGAGGTTTTCTGCGCCATTTAAAGAAGACACAATATATTCAATAACCATAAGCAACATAAAAGACTCCGAAGGAAATCTTATTTCAGCGCCCATATCAAAAACATTTTCTTATCACATAACGAAACCTTATGATGTGGTTATTAATGAAATTATGTGCGATCCCACACCTGTAGTAACCCTTCCGGAGGTCGAATACATAGAACTTTTTAACCGTACACATTTTGACATAGACATTTCAGGCTGGACTATTACAGTAGGTTCTACAATAAAATCGTTCCCGCAATGTAAAATTTCGGCAGACAGTTTTCTTTTGGTTACCTCTGTAAATAATGAACATTTATTTTCAGGCTATGGTCGCGCTGTTGGTATGTTATCAAATGATGTGCTTACTAACTCCGGCGCAACCGTGTTGTTGAATGACAATAACGGAGTACTTATTTCAAGCGTGATTTATTCTGATTCGTGGTATAAGGATAACAACAAAAAAGAAGGAGGTTGGTCGCTTGAACAGATAGACCCATCGAATCCTTGCGGAGGAAGCAATAACTGGACTGCTTCCACAAATATAAAAGGTGGTACTCCTAATGCTGTAAATTCAGTCTTTGCAAGCAATCCGGATAATTTAATGCCGGAGCTGGTTCATGCTGTATTAAATGCAACAAATGACAGCTTGAGGTTGTTTTTTAATGAGCCACTAAAGCAAGGGAGTATTCTTTCCGGCAGTTTTACGCTCAGCAATGGATACACTCCTGTTAGTGCTGCTATAATAGCGCCTGAAAACATTTCAGTAGTTCTTGCATTTACACAAGCATTCCCCGATGGCACAACCTATACCGTAACCGTAAACAGCCCTGTTTCAGATTGTGTTGGTAATGTTATCGGAAATGAGAACACTGCAAAATTTGCAGTTGCGCAAACTCTTGCTCCCAATGACCTTGTTATTAATGAAATTCTTTTCAACCCGATTGAACCGGCTGTAGATTTTGTGGAAATTTATAACCGCTCCAACAAAGTATTGAATTTTAAAGACGCACGTATAGCTTCACGCAAAACAGATTTATCGTTAAATACTCCTTATGATATTGCAAAAGACGGTCGTTTGATTTTTCCCGGCGAATACTTTGTTCTTACAACAAATCCAAGCACTGTAAAAAATCAGTATTATACAGAAAATCCTAAAAATTTCATAACAATAACAACGCTTCCTTCATTTGCCAATACATCCGGAGAAGCTGTGGTTGTTGATAAATCTCTCGTTGTGATTGACGATTTTGCATACGATGAAAAAATGCATTACAGCCTGCTTACATCGTTTAAAGGAGTTTCTCTTGAAAGAGTAAATCCGAACCAGCCCACTGAAGATAATAACAACTGGCATTCTGCCGCGCAAAGTGTGAATTATGGAACTCCTGCCTACAAAAACTCGCAATATCTTGATATCATTCCGGCTGTAGAAGAAATAAGCCTTTTGCCCGAAGTTTTTTCTCCTGATAATGATGGATACAACGACCGGTTAATGATTTCCTATAAATTTGAACAAACAAATTTTACAGCCAATATTACAATTTATGATGCAAAAGGAAGGCTTGTGAAAAAATTAGTTAAAAACGAACTTCTGGCAACAGAAGGCTTTTTTGTATGGGACGGATTAAATGAATCAAACAACAAAGCAGATATTGGAATTTATTTGGTTTTTGTAGAAGTTTTTGATCTTGACGGGAAAGTAAAACAATATAAAAAAACATGTGTTTTGGCTAGTCTGTAGAATCGTTCCATGGAACGATTGTACAGTACAAATCAAAAATTTTAAATTCCAAAAAAATAAAATCAATAAATAATATCATAAATCATCGTGGATAATTTCGATACACCTTTATCAATCTCAGAAGAAGATTTGAAGCGTTTTATTGAAGCAATAAAAACAGCTTCTACGTATGATTTTTCTGAGTATTCAGAGAAATCGCTTATGCGAAGGTTAGAAAAAGTTCTTTCTGACAATCAGATGGAAATTTCCGGTTTTATAGACCGCCTCAAGCAGGATACATCTTTTCTTGAAAAAACCATAAAAGATATTACGGTTAATACCACAGAGCTTTTCAGGGATCCTACTGCTTGGCACATGTTAAAATACAATGTACTGCCACTGATAGCGCAAAATGACGAAATCAATATCTGGCATGCAGGATGTTCTACCGGACAGGAAGTATATTCAATGATGATTATGCTTAATGAAATGGGCTTGCTGAACAAAACAAACATTTATGCATCAGACCTGAATTCTGATGTTATTGAAACAGCAAAAAAAGGCGTTTACAAATACAGATTTAATCTTTTATACCTTGATAATTTCGATAAGGTTTTAAAAGAAAATCCCCACGACCCGGGCAATAAAGCAGAAGTGTCTTACTCAAAATATTTTGATATTAATAAAGTGAAAGACACTATTTCCATGAATAGCTTCCTGCAGAAAAAACCTCTGTACAAAAAACACGATCTTGTTACAGAACCTAATCCTTTTCCTGGTGTGGCTTATGACCTTATTCTATGCAGAAATGTAATTATCTATTTTAATTATAATTTACAGAATAAAGTTTTCAGTTTGTTTTTTAACAATATTAAAATAAACGGAGCGCTATTGCTGGGAATGCATGAATCAATGCTGGGGCCTATTTCATCAAGATTTGAAAAGAAAGGCCAATTGTATATAAAAAGTAAAAAACTGAACCCCTGATATTCACATGTACGGTTTTAATTTAACAGATCAGGATTTAAACAAACTGACATTTAGACTGAAAGAATTATGCGATGTGGATTACAGCAATTATGCTAAATCTGCTTTTCGCATAAGCCTTAACTCTTTTATGCAAAGCCATGCTATTTATTCTATTGACGAACTTATTTTTCGGCTGGCAAAAGATCCTCTTCTGGCAGAATTTATGATAAAAGATATTGCTATTGAAGATTCAGAAGCATTCAGGGATACACTTGTCTGGAAGATTATCCGCTTTGATATTATCAAAGAATTGTATGAAAAAAGGGAAGAAAAATTAAGGATATGGATTCCCGGTTGTACTACAGGAGACGAATTGTATTCTTTGTGTATTTTGTTGAAAGAAAATTTTTTCATGGATAAGGTGGAGCTAATGGCTTCCAGTATCAGCGAGAAATATATTGAGCTGATTAAAACAGGCATGTTCAGTATTAAAAAAAGCGAAATCAATCAGGCAAATTATTTACGCTATAAAGGAAAAGCAGATTTTAAAAACTACTATACTGTAAGCGGAAACAAAGCGCACTGGGATACTTCTCTGATTGAACAGGTTCGTTTTTTGCCAGCCCGTACCCTGTTTAAATCGCCCCCTGAAAATATTCAGTTTATTTTTTTCAGGAACAGAATGCTTTATTATAATTATCATCTGCAATTACAATTGTTGAACACATTTTACCAATGCTTCAGCAATGATGGATTTCTTATTCTTGGAGCAAAAGAAACACTTTCAAATTTTAACATGAAAGCAAAATATGCTACTGTAAATGAAAACGAAAGTGTTTACAAAAAAATCTCATAAATATTTTTTCTGAAAAATGACAAACAAAGCAGTTATCATAGGTGGGTCGGCCGGAAGTTTTCAAGTAGTAATTCGGATATTAAGTCAAATTCCGAAATCTTTCCCCTATCCCCTATTCTTGTGCCTGCATAGACTAAAGCATGTCAGGGAGGGATTCGTTGAAGCACTTTCCATTAAATCAAATATCACTATTTTAGAACCGAATGATAAAGACAGAATCAAGCCCGGCATTGCTTATCTTGCTCCTTCCAATTATCATTTATTAATAGAACCGGAATTTCATTTCGCACTATCTTCAGGCGAGCCGATAAACCACTCACGTCCTTCTATTGATTTATCGTTTGCCTCTGCGGCTTATGCTTACAGAAACAATCTTACCGGAATAATTTTATCGGGTGCCAACAAAGATGGGGCGTTAGGATTAAAAGCTGTAGCAGATTTTGAAGGAACAACGATTGTTCAGGATCCAAACGATTGCCAGATTCGCACCATGACAGAATCTGCAATTAAAACAGCAAGGGTTGATCATGTGTTAAGTACAGATCAGATTATTGCTTTTCTGGCAAAAATGACAGGTTAAAATTTTAATCCCACAATCAGAACATCATCTGTCTGCGAATTGGTTCCGCACCATTGATCAAAGGTTTCAGCAAGGATACGCTGCTGTTCTTTTACCGGGTATTGATGGGTTGCGTTTATCAGTTTTTCCAGCCGCGATAATCCGAATTTGTCCTGCATAGCACCTCCGAACTGATCTGCATATCCATCAGTGAAAAGATAAATGCAAGTACTCGGAGTAATAATTATTTCGTAATTTTTAAATTCCGGTTTTGATTTGTATGATATAAGTCCGCCAATTGAAAAAATGCTTCCCTTGATAATATTCAGCTTATTCTCCTGAACTGCATATATTGTCTGATCAGCTCCTGCCACAAGCGCCCGGTTCGTTTTTTTATCAACCATGCAAATAGAAACATCCATGCCGTCATCCTGCATATTGTGTTCATCCCGGCCCTGATTCAATAGCTTTATAATTGCTTTATTCATTTTTTCCAGAATGACAGAAGGTGTAAATATTTTTTCTTCTTTCACTATCTGATTTAAAATAGTATTTCCAATCATGCTCATCAATGCGCCCGGCACACCATGACCTGTACAATCTGCAATTGCTGCAATAAAGCGATCATCATCTCCATAGAACCAATAAAAATCGCCACTTACAACAGCCTTGGGTCTGTAAAAAATAAAATGGTCGGGATTGTGTTTACTTATGTCTTCATGTCTTGGTAAAATTGCATCTTGAATTAACTTTGCGTATTGAATGCTGTCTTTTAGTAATTCATTTTGCTGATTCAGTTCTTTGTACATAAAATCAAGGCTGTCGCGCTGCGAAGAAATTTCTTCATTCTGCTGCTTGATTTCTTCATTCTGCTGCCGTATTTCTTCTTCGGCTTCTTTAATGTCTGTTATTTCAGCTTCAATGGCAACAAGTTTCACTATCTGCTGAGAAGAATTCATTATGGGAGTCAGCGTGGTTTGTATCCAGATAGAAATTCCATATTTATTCGTAGCAGGAAAAACATAAACCACAGAGCGTTTATTCTCTATACAATCATTAATCAAGTCTGAAACATGCTTGTTATTTTTGTGATCAAGAATGTTGTTACCGCGTTGTTTAACATATTCCTCTTTTGTGAAACCCCAGAGTTTGCAGAACCCTTCATTTACCCATTCAATATAACCTTCATTATCGGCAATAATAACCGAGTTATCTGTTTCACGTGCAACAATAGACAGTTTTTCAAGCTCTTTGTTTACGTCTTCCAGATAATCGCGTTGCGATTTCAACTCTTCGTTCTGCTGTTTTATTTCTTCTTTTTGCTGCTGAATTTCTTCTTCGGCTTCTTTTATTTTGGTTATATCTGTATCAATAATAACAAGCTTTTTAACGCTTCCGTCTTTATTATATGCGGGCGTCAGTGTTGTTTGCACCCATATTTTTTTGCCTTCCTTTGTTTCCCCCTGACTAGAATAAATAACAGGCATGCGACTTCCGAGACACTCGATAAATGCTTCCAAAAAATCAGAATGTGCGTTTGCCTTGATAATGTTTGCGCCTTTGGCAGCAATGTATTCATCAAAAGTATAACCATAAAGCTTGGTAAAACCATCGTTTACCCATTCAATAATTCCTTCAACAGTTGCAATAGTAACAGCATTGTCTGTTTCACTGGCAACAATGGATAGCTTCTCTAGTTCTTTATTAATTTCCTGTAATTTACTTTTTTGTGTTTCCAATTCGGCCTGACTTTTTTCCGAGTCTTCAAGCAAGTGCTGCACTTTTTTATTCGCTTCTTCCTTAAACCTGTATGAGCGTTCACGCGTAGATTCAAAAACGTAAGATAAAATAGCAACGGCAATATACGAAGCGATAAATCTGAATTTAACACCCGGGGCATATTCGCATATAGATTGTCTGAAACTATCAATTTCAGGTAAAATATATACGACAATAGCCGCAAGACAAAGAGAAGCGAGTATTAAAAAAAGACCAACTCTTCTTCCAATAATGAAAAAAGCAGTCGGAGGAAGCACATAAAACCATACAAATCCTGATTTGTCGAATCCTCCATCATACAATAAATAAACAGAAAGGCACAACATTAACACGATTACCGAATAGCCCGGAAATATATGGTCTTTGGTACGACGCATGTAGAAAAAAAAGAAAACAAAAATAGAGGCAAAAGAAAACAAAACAATCGCTAAAGTAATTTTCTCCTGATAAAAATCCATAATACCAAGAAGCAACATAAAAAATATACCAACGGAACTATACAGGTTCACCAGCATAATTTTTCTTGTCTTTTCGTGATCAAGAGAATCTTTCGTGTCGCTTGTCGCAAGATTCAGGAAAATGTCTCTATACCTTGCCATAATAAGTTTTTAGTTGTTGGTTGGTTAAGTAAAAAGGTGATTGAGCGAAGCGTCGCACAGAGCTTGCCGAAGTGTCGAAATCCCCTTTTTAATTTTTTAATAAATATCAATATCGTAAGGCAATCTCGCCTGTACTCCTCTCATGCGAAGAACATTTTGAATGCCTTTATAATATTTATAATTTTCTCCTAATTCCTTACGAATAACCGAAACGCTTGCATCGCCTGAAAGCTGCTCCATTATTTGCTCGAAAGGTTCTTTTTGTTCAGGAAGAGATTTTATTCTATAATCCGTGATTTTTGCCATTCGCGCAGCAATTTTAATTGCTTCATTAAGCCCGCCATACGTATCAATTAATTTAATGCCTAAAGCGTTTTCTCCACTCCAAACTCTTCCTTGTCCTACACTATCAACCTGCTCTTTGGGGATTTTTCTGCCTTCGCTCACGTGTGTAATAAAAACATCGTAAATCTGTTCCACTTCGTGCTGTATTACATTTCGTTCATCATTCGTCATCGCTCTGAACTGAGTACCAATGTCAGAATGTGCGTTTGTTTTCACAACATCAACGGTAAGCCCAAGTTTTTCATTCATTAATTTTTTCCCATTAAACATAAGACCAAAAACCCCGATAGAACCAGTAATTGTTGTAGGACTTGCAATAATCGTGTCAGCAGCGCAGGCAATGTAATAACCCCCCGATGCAGCAACATCTCCCATTGAGGCAATCACGGGTTTTACTTTTTTCGTAAGAATCACTTCCCTCAATATTACTTCAGAGGCAAGCGCGCTTCCTCCGGGAGAATTGATTCGCAGCACAACAGCTTTTACGTTTTTGTCTAAACGGGCTTTACGAATTGCTTCAGAGATGCCGTCGGAGCCAATGGTTTCAGAATCGCCTTTTCCCATATCAATCTGACCGGTTGCATAAATAACAGCGATTCTATCTTTCGCAATTTTTTTATTCTCATCAATTGTTTTGGGTGCGTTGGTGTATTTTCCGATTGACATAATTTCAAGTTCTTTTTCTGCAGCGATGCCTGACAATTGCTTCAATTCTGCAATGATTTCATCCTTGTATTTTACTCCGTCTGCCATTTTTAACTCAACGGCAATCTTTGCATTTCTAAGCGTCATGCTGTCGGCATAAAGGTTGAGGTCTTCAACAGAAATACTTCTTTGCACAGAAACGCCTTTTATAAAATGATCCCAAATAGACTTCATGTAAGTCATGGTTTGCTCCCTGTTTTCGGGACTCATTTTATCAAGGATAAAAGGTTCAATAGCACTTTTAAATTTCCCATGACGTATTACCTGTGGCTCTATCCCTAACTTTTCAATTGCTCCTTTGTAAAACATCAGTTCTGCATTCAAGCCTTTGAATTCTATCAAACCCTGCGGGTTCAGATAAATTTTATCCGCAACGCTTGCCAGATAATAGGCTCCCTGTGTGTAATAATCAGCATAGCTGATAATAAATTTTTTGGAAGTTTTAAAATCGAGAAGCGCATTTCTTATTTCTTCGATTGTAGCTGGACCTGCTTCTACAGCACTCACATCAAGATAAATTCCTTTAATATTCGGATCTGATTTCGCCTTTTCGAGGTTTTCTAAAATATCTGTCAGACCGAGTTTTGTTTCAGGCTTCATAGATAAAAGACTCATACCCTCAAAAGGATTATTGGAAGCCCTATCTGTAATTTCTTTGTCGAGCTTGATATGAAGAACTGTATTTTCTTTGACGAAAACCTGTTTGTCTTTGGTTGAAGAAACTATTGCAGAAATAATTCCGAAAAAAATCAATACCAGAATAATTGTTGAAATAAAAATTCCGGTAATTGTTGCCAACATGTATTTTAAAAATTTCATAATCAATAAATATTAAATTAAAATTTGGATTGCTGATATTGCAAAATTAGAAATTAAATTCACCTGTAAAAATCTGTATGTAAAAATTTGATCTTTTATGAAAAAAATATTCAAAATAAATTACTTTTGCTTTGGAATTTTAATTCATATACTTATGAAATCATTGTTACTTTATTCTTTTCTTATAATGGTATTTACCGGAACAATTAATGCGCAGTGTTATCCTGATATGGCGGTAACTGATACTGATAATCCCGGTGAAATTTTTCCGTTAACCATAACATTTAAACAGGGCATTGGGGCAAACCTAACTTTAACAATTATTCCTCCTCCTACAGCTATTCAGGGGATATACACATTTAACCTCTATAAAATTGTAGTTCGAAGTATAGGGAATAAGCCTGCATGGTTGCAGTATGAGCCGAATGCGCCTTATGTTCAAACTGGGTCAATAAATCCCACAACCGGATTCGAACTTGTAGTTGGACAAAAATACTGTATGCAGGTTACGGGTGTGCCGGACGGCTCTTTTATTGGCACGGATAGCATGTCTGTAATAGTTGATGCATACATTGGAAATGAAACAGATCAGGTACTTCTTGCAGAAAACCAGAATGGCGGATATATTACATTTTCTGTTTGCGCAGAATCGGATACGAATTGCGCACCAACTACAGGGGTTGTTTTTCCATGGATATTAACGGTTAAGGAAAATCAGGCACTTAACAACATGCAGGTTTCTCATGTAACGTCTCTACAATACAGGCATCAGGACAGAAACTACAATATACAGAAAATGGTTCTAAGGTCAATTGAAAACATGCCGTCATGGATGACTTACACATGCAATGCTCCGACTGTAACCACCGGGTCACAAAATCCGGTTCAGGGTTATGAATTTTTGGTAGGGCAAAAAAACAATGTATTTTTCAACGGAATCCCCGATGCTTCATTTATCGGCAGTGATACGATTGACTGGAGGTTTGATGTATATGAAGGAACAGCGTCCGCTCCTACCCTTTTGTTTGAAAATGTATCAGGATATGAAATGCCCCTGCGCATTTGTTTGCTATCAGATACAAGCTGTCATACAACAGGTGTTAAAGAAATTAATTATTCTGGATTTGCGCTTTCTGAGTTGAATCCAACTCTGTTTTCTTCATTTACAAAAGTGGCTTTTACTACAAATACGTTCGGGATTATGAGCCTCTCTGTATATGATATTTTAGGCAGTCGAATTTATAACGAAGAAATAAATGCAATGCCGGGAGAAAATTATTTTTCATTTAACGGAGATAAGCTGAAAGACGGCGCATATTTATATTCTGTTACTGACGGGAAAAGAGTATTGACAGGAAGATTTGTAAAAACGGGTGGAGACCGGTGATTTCGACTCCGCTCAATCACCGGAAAAACTCCGCTCAATCACCGGGTTGGTACGGTGGCTTCGACTTCGCTCTGCCACCGGGAAGAACCCACTCAATCACAGTTTGGGAGGGCTAAATAAATAATAATAAAAATAATAAAAATATATTTCAAATGGATAAAAAAGAATTAAAAGTAAACGCGATTAAAGACGGAACAGCCATTGATCATATTCCGGCATCGAAACTTTTCAGAGCAATTACAATTTTAGGTCTTGACACTATTAAAAATCCGATTACTTTCGGAACAAATCTGGAAAGTAAAATGCTTGGTCAAAAAGCAATCATTAAAATCTCTGATAAATTTTTCAAAGATGATGAAATCAATAAAATTGCGCTGGTTGCACCTGAAGCTAAATTAAACATTATCAAAGATTATAATGTTGTAGAGAAAAAAAAAGTAAGTATCCCTGATGAGATAACAGGAATTGTGAAGTGTGTGAATCCAAAATGTATTACCAATCATGAAAAGATTACTACAAAATTCACTGTTGTATCAAAAAATGAAGTTGCACTGAAATGTCACTATTGCGAAAAAATAACAGATCAGAATAATTTTGATTTTATTTAGTGTTTATTGCCAGAGCGACTCTAATTTCAAATATCCTCTATGTGCCTATGTGGTTAAAAAAAACATTATCCCCTATGTGTTCTATGTGTCTATGTGGTTAAAAATAAATAAACAATGCAAACAAATTTTAAAATACTAATTCTTTTTTTGTTAATCCCTTTTGCATTAAAATCTCAAAACGACGAAGGGTATAAATTTAAAATTCAGAAACAGATAAAAACCACACCTGTTAAAGACCAATACCGCTCGAGTACATGCTGGAGCTTTTCTTCACTTGCCATGCTTGAGTCGGAATTGCTTCGTTTGGGAAAAGAAGAAATTGATTTATCTGAAATGTTTGTTGTGAGGCACATATTTGAAGCCAAAGCAGAGATGTACGTGCGCATGCAGGGGAATATAACTTTTGGCGGAGGCGGTCAGTTTCATGATGTGATGAATGTAATCAAAAAATACGGAATGGTACCAGAGGAAGCGTATCCGGGACTGAATTACGGAGAAGAAAAACATGTGCATGCAGAAATAGACGCTGTGCTCAAAGGAATGCTCGATCAGGTTATAAAAAATGAAAATAAAAAATTATCTCCCGCTTGGAAAAATGCTGTAACCGGTGTATTAGACGCATATTTCGGAAAACTACCGGAAAGTTTTTCATACAAAGGAAAAAATTATACGCCTGTTAGTTTTGCAAAAAATATGATAGGAATTAATATTGATGATTATGTAGAAATATCCTCGTTTACACACCATCCTTTTTACGAAAAATTTGCTATTGAACTTCCCGATAACTGGTCAATGGGCTCTGTTTACAATGTACCAATTGAAGAAATGGGGCAGATAATAGATAATTCCATCAACAATGGCTACACTATTGGCTGGGGAAGCGATATAAGCGAAAAAGGCTTTTCGTGGAAAAACGGAGTTGCCATTGTACCAGACAGGGAAAAAGCAGAACTCGCCGGACTTGAGCAGGCAAAATGGGACAAAACTTTTAACAAATCTGACGACTTTTTATACACCTTTAAAAATCCCATTCCTGAAAAAAAAATCACACAGGAATTAAGGCAGGAAGCATTTGATAACTATCAGACACAAGACGACCACGGGATTCAGATTTGCGGAATTGCAAAAGACCAGACCGGCGCAAAATTCTATTATGTAAAAAACTCTTGGGGCTTCGGCTCAAATGGGTACGATGGCTACTTTTATGCATCTGAAGCTTATGTGCTTTACAAAACCTCCCTTATGATTGTAAACAAAAAAGGCATTCCGAAAAATATTGCGGATAAGTTGAAGTTGTAAAAAAAAACGGTAATGTATGGACGATGCATGCATCGTCCATACATTACCGTACTAATCGCTGTACTTTTTCTAAAAGGATTGAATTAATGAAAGGTTTGGTAACATAATCTTTTGCGCCTTTTTCGGTAGCTTTTGTTATATGTTCATATTCTGTAAGTGCAGAAACCACAATAACCGGTATAGTCGAAAAACGTGAATCTTCGTGCATAAAATCAAGAACCTGAAAGCCGTCTATTCCGGGCATAAGCAAGTCGAGTAAAACAAGGTCTATTTTTTCAGAAGACAATTTTTCAATAGCCTCAAATCCTCCATAAACAGGAATCACGTTAAACTTCGCGTTCTCTAAAATTGCCTGAAGCACCTGAACATTGAAAAAATCATCGTCTACGACAAGAACTGTTAAATTGCTTGTATCCATAAGTTGAATAAGATTAACCGTAGCAAAAATAAAAAATAATTTTTTAATAACAAATTACAAAAAAGCGGGGTTTCCCGCTTTTTTGTTAAATCCATTTTAATATTGAAAAATCCTGCCTGTGCGGCAAGAGGCTGTTTTTCGGAAAAATTCTGAATGCAAAATCAAATACGCCGGCACTAGTTATAGGAATTTCACAATAATAAGTTACAAAATTATTTTCATCAGAAATCATTTTCATTTCTTCTTTATAAATAATTCCTTTTATTTCATCATCAATTTTCTGCCCGAAAAGTACTTCAATACCAATATCAGACCCGGGTATTTTATTTGTATCAAGAACAATTTCAGTTTTAAAACTATCGCCCATAAGCATTGGACTTATTGTTGGATCGGGTATTTTAACAGACACAACTTCAATACTGTTCCAACCACGCATTATTTTTCCTTTCCATCCGGCAATTTCTTTTGCTATTTTGTAGTTATTTTCCAGCAATTTTTCAGAACGCGCAAACATTTTATAATAATATTTTTCGTAGTAGTCGTCAAGTTGCCTTTTCATGGTAAAGCGCGGACTTATCTCTGCAATATTATTTTTTATAAAATTAATCCATTTTACTGGAATTTCTTTTGAGCCAATTGTATAAAACAAAGGGCAAATTTCGTCTTCAAGCGTCGTGTAAATAATTTCTGCATCAAGCTGATCCTGAAAGTCCTGATTCAGATACGTTCTTTCTTCTTTAAGTGCCCAGCCTGCATTAGGAACATAGCCTTCTGCCCACCATCCATCCAATACACTAAAGTTCAAAACGCCGTTCATAATAGCTTTTTCTCCGCTTGTACCTGAAGCTTCCAAAGGACGTGTAGGAGTGTTGAGCCATATATCTACCCCCTGTACTAATTTTTTTGCTAGCATGATATCATAATTTTCAATAAAAATTATTTTACCGATAAAATCCGGCGTTTTGGAAATAGAAATTATTTTTTTTATAAGATCTTGTCCTGCTTTGTCGTGTGGATGCGCTTTCCCGGCAAAAATAAACTGTACCGGTTGTTTTTCATTATTTACGATATCCCTTAATCGTTCGAGATTACTGAATAACAGATGCGCTCTTTTATAGGTGGCAAATCTTCGTGCAAATCCAATTGTAAGCGCATTTTCATTAAGGGAGTCAATAATTTTAAAAATGAGTTTCGGGTCTTCTTCCCGCTTTGTAAGATCATCCGTTAAGCGAACTTTTAGGTAGTCAATAAGCTCTTTGCGTAAGTGCTGGCGTATATTCCATATTTTTTCATCGGGCACTTTGTATATTTTATGCCACCAGTCGGGGTTCGATTGATCGTCGAAAAATCCCATACCGAATTCTTTTTTATACAATAATTGCCATGGCTTGGCTGCCCAGGTTGGAAGATGTACACCGTTGGTAACATATCCGATATGATTTTCTTCTGCAAAATAGCCTTTCCATAAATCTTTAAACATTTCGCGGGAAACTCTTCCATGAATACGGCTTACCCCATTCATTTCCTGTGAAAGTTTGGCTGCAAGCACACTCATTGAGAAATGTTCCCCGTGATTATTCTCATCCATTCTGCCAAGTCCCATAAAGGCTTCCCAGCTTATACCGAGACGTTCTGCATAATGAGGAATGTATATTCTCAGAATATGTTCATCAAATGTATCGTGCCCTGCTGGTACTGGTGTGTGTGTAGTGAACAAAGATGTAGCGCGCACTACTTCAATGGCTTCCTGAAAAGAAAGGTTTTCATCGTGAACAAGTTTGCGGAGTCGCTCAACACCAATAAACGCGGCATGACCTTCATTGCAGTGGTACAGGTCGGGTTTATAATTCAGCATATCAAGAAGACGTATACCTCCCACGCCTAACATCAATTCCTGCTTAAACCTATTTTCCCAATTACCTCCATAAAGTTGATGCGTAATGAATCTGTCTTCTTCAGAGTTTTCATCAATATCTGTATCCAGCAAATACAAAGGAATTCTGCCTACTTCCACCATCCATATTTTTGCATGCAGCACACGTCCGGGAAGCGCTAGTTTTATAATCATCCATTCGCCTTTTTCATCGCGAACAGGGTTGATGGGAGATAGAATAAAACGCTGCGGAATATAACTCGAAACCTGATCTCCCGTTATTGAAATCTGCTGACGAAAATATCCATATCTGTATAGCAGTCCGACTCCTACAATATTTTGATTTGAGTCGCTGGCTTCTTTAAGATAATCGCCTGCAAGCAGCCCGAGACCTCCGGAGAAAATCTGTAGTGAATCGTGCAAGCCATATTCCATGCTGAAATAAGCAACCTGTTTTTCCGGTTTACTGGCTGCCTTTGCCATATATTTTTCAAATCGTGCATATACTATTTCAAGGCGCGTGAGAAATTCTTCGTCCTGCTCCAGTTCTTTCAATTTGATAGAAGATAATTTTTGAATCAGGTGCAATGGATTTCTGTTACAGTTAATCCAGAGTTCATTGTCTATCATCTCGAAAAGCTCAATAGCCTCAAAGTTCCAGCACCACCAGAGGTTCTTGGCAATTTTCTGAAGGGGAACAAGCTTTTCCGGTATATTTTGTTTGATAAAAATTTTCTTCCATACAGATAATGTATCGGCTTTTGCTTCTGTTCTCCATTGCGCATCTGCCTGTCTTTTTCCTCTGTACAAATGCAGACGTTCTTCAGATTTTTCAAGCGCAAGCGAAAATGCTTTCTTGTAGTTTGCAATAAAGTTTTGCCATAAAGCAAGGCGTGAAATATCAAAAGCATTTTGTTTTATTGCTTTAATTTCTTCTTCTGTTTTTGAAATAATGCTGAAAAGATAACCGGAGATATCACTTGCTACTTGTGATGCATTATCATCGTTACGAGTTACAATGAAAACTGAGTCGTTTACACCTGAATAATTTTTCAAAAGCCATTGTCCAAAACCCGCGAGTGTGGTGGTAATGGTTGGTATCCTGAAAGCAATGCTTTCAAGAGGCGTGTATCCCCATGGCTCATAATATGAAGGAAAGGCAGAAATATCAAAACCCGGAAGCAGATCGTAATACGTCATATCAAAAATACCATCTTTTCCATCGAGATAAGAAGGTACAAAAATAACTTTAACCTTATCTTCCGGAAGATTTTTCAGCCCATGGTTATAAATATTGCAAATTACCTGATCAAACTCCGCGTCATACAAACCGTGTGTGAGATAATCTCCGGAAATAGGATTGATAAAATCAGGACTACCGGCAAGGCGTTCTGCCACTTCTTTTCGGGGACCGTATTGATTTCCGGGAACGGTAATAAATGCAATTACATTGTGTTTCAGATTTTCTTTTTTATTGAGTTTTCCAAGAGCTTCAATAAAAACATCTATTCCTTTATTTCTAAATTCGTATTTGCCACTGTTAATGATAAGAAAAGAATCTTTGGGCTGTTGTTGATTTGTAACAGCCTCGGCAACTTTAAGAAGTTTTGTGCGCGCCAGAGTTTTTTTAGTTTCATATTGACCTACTTCAGGCAAAAAAGAATCGTCAATGCCATTTGGTAAGATTGCGTCAATAGGCCTTTCCAGAAATTTATCACATTCCTTACTTGTTATTTCGCTTGTTGCTGCAAAAATATCTGCATTTTGCGCACATAATTTTTCAAGAGAATATTTTGATGTTAAGCCATTATTTTTGGCAATCTCATTATTATTGAACGTTTCAAGGTCGCGATATAAAGCAAGCCCTTTCTCAGCAATTTTTCTTCCGAGCAGTGTTGAATGAGACAAGAAAAGAGTTCCTATCTGCGGGCATTTTTCTTTCAAATACAAAACGCCGGTTCCTGTAACCCATTCGTGAAAATTTGCAACAAGTTTGTCGTGCGCTGTTATATTAAAATCATAAAAACTTTCAATTACTTTAGCCGTAGCATAACCGAATAAGGCGGGTTCAATATAATCCCATTGCCCACTTAAACTGTCAAGCTGGTATTTTTCCCAGAAATGCGCGAAAATTTTATCCTTCTCGCCGAAATACTGCGTGAAGTCAACCAGAATAACGACAGGGTTTCCCGGCACATTCCATCTTCCGATACGAAAGCGCAGACCTTCATTTTCTGCTTTCTCTCTCCATGAATGGTATAAAAATTTATCTTCTATAAAATTGGGATTATCTCTTGTTTCTTTCCACACATCAGGTCCGAAAAGAATGAGATTGTCTTTATACTCTTCTGAAAGTACATTGGCTTTTGTGGATATAACCGTGTAAATTCCTCCCACTTTGTTACAAACCTCCCAGCTTACTTCAAAAATATAATCGGGTTTTAACTTTAATTCTTCCATTTACAATACGATATTTTATATTAATCTCTTTTTTCTTCAACGGCTAAAGTATATATAAAAATTCATTTTTGAAAGTTATGATTGTTGTAAAAAAATAAATGCAACAGATTACACTGATTTACACTGATTTTTGATTTTTTATTAATCGGTGCATTTAATCTGAGATAATCTGTGTAATCTATGGCAAAAAAAGGAGGAGATTAAATAACTTGATTAATCGTTATTTAACAACAGAAAACCGTGCAGTACTAATTAAAACATTTCTCTCAAATAAAGCGCATACGTATATTCCGGGGCTTATAAAACACGTATTGAAAGAAATTTTTTCTTCAGGATTTATTTTTTCAAAAATTTTTTCTCCCAAGGAATTAAAAATACAGACGCTTACATTTTGTTTTTCTTTTGATGATGAAAAAACAGAAATTTCATTCTTTGAAAAATTCTGATAAACTTTAAGCTTTGAAGCATGTTCGGATAAAACTATTTCTCGTTCAGAAGACAATAGGTTGATTAATCCGAAGAATTTTGCAGCCCAATAGCTGGAATGAAAATTTTTATCAATCGCATAAGTTCCGGTTGTTCCTCCCTGCGTACTTCCAAAGCCCGGATCCACAGCAATGGCGTGACCCATATTATTTATTTTATATACTAAAACAATTGTGTCGCTTGCCTGATTTTTGTAGACCGATTGTTCAATATCCGGATTTGAATTAAACGAAGTGGTAATGCCAGATGCGGTTTGCGAAATATTATGTACAGCAGTCCATTGCTCTGTCAGTTCATTAATATTTGCCGGATAAACAACCATATCTTGTAATCCGTGAAAAACACAAACCCGTGGATAGTTTCCTGTAAATTGCGGATAAGCGTTTGTAACAAGACTTGCCCATTCCTGAGGTGTTTTGTTGATAAGTCCGTACATGGCATTGGAGGCAGTCAGTGCATCGCTGGCAGCTTTGTAGGGAACGCCTGACATTATAGCACCGGCGTTGAAAATATCGGGATAACAGGCAAGCATCACAGTGCTCATTCCCGCTCCGGCAGATAATCCTGTAATAAAAATTTTGTCAGCATCAACATTGAAATTTTCCTGTACATAATCTGCCATTTGTTTTATTGAAAGCGCTTCTCCTACATCGCGTTCCTGATCGGAGGGTAAAAACCAGTTAAAACAATTGTATGAATTATTTATAGTTTTTTGTTCAGGATAAACAACAATAAATTTGTAGATGTCAGCAAGCTCATTCCAACCTGTATTGTCGCGGCATTGAACTGCATTTTGTGAACAACCGTGCAACGCAAAAACCATCGGCGTATTTGCAGAAAGATCGACAGGAACATACATATACATATTCAGATTTCCGGGATTAGTTCCGAATGATGAAACCTGCTGCCAGCCTGTTTGCGCAGAGATTTTTATGGAAATAAAATATATTAAAAAAATGAAAAGAAATTTATTCATAATACTTGAAATTGTTGAATGGTTATAAAATGGGACACTAATTATGTCATAAAAATACTACATTTTTGTTGTTATCTTTTACGCAAACCTGTGAGGATAGCTTCCCACGAGCTTGCGTGCGATACTTCACAGGATTGCTTGCTACGCTTTTTTCTCTATCACGCAAACCTGTGAGGATAGCTTCCCACGAGCTTGCGCGCAATACCTCACAGGATTGCTTGCTACGCCTTTTTCTCTATCACGCAAACCTGTGAGGATAGCTTCCCACGAGCCTGTACGCAATACCTCACAGGATTGCTTAATCCATTTTTAACTCCCATTCCTGTTCCATATCCCAGTTAGATCGAACATTAATTTCTCCCGAAAAATATATGGTTTTTTCGGGTTGGCGTTTTTCAAAATATTTTCCTGTATCCCATTTGCCATTTTTATTTTCGTCGAAAATAATTTTCATTTTATATTTTAAAGGTTTCAGAAATTCATATTTTATATCCTGATCATTATCAAGAAATTTTTCATCAAGCACCGTTTCTTTGGAATCGAGCATCTGCAATATAACAGGGCTTGTAATATTTTTCATTTTCATTACGAGTGTTCCGTAATAATCTTTTTTTTGTAATTTAAAAATCAACGCAATTGTATCATTGGTGTGCCCATAAATATCTGTAAAAGCGCCGGGATAGAGTTGCAGAAAATATTGTTCCCCTTCTTCCCATTTTGAGGATAGCTGATAATAGCGGTTATTTGTTTCCATTTTTTTAAATGAACCTGTATCTTCTGATAAAACATAGTTGCAATAGGTACCCATGGAATCTTTCAAAGAATAAAGCACTATTTTGTTTGTATCAAAACGGGCTATGGGAGCCGAAAGTTCTATTTTTAAAGACTGATTAAAATCAAGAGATCCATTTTGTGCTACATTGATTTTGGTCTTTATTGAAGGTTTTACAGGAATCATTGTTTTCTGTAATACTTTTGGTTTGTATGTAAACTGTAGGGTGTCAATTACCAGACTTAAACAACCAGTACTGTCGGTACGCAAATGAGTTATTGCAATTTTCAAACTGTCGGATGCTGTATTTACAGTGTCTGTAATCCAATATACAAGCGTATCAGAAGCTTTATTTTTTTCTATAACATACCAGTTTTCAGAAGGAGAAAAATTTAAAGGTTTAAGCTCAGGAAGTTCAGGTACAGAGCGGCTGAACAAGATAATGCATTTATTTTTTTCAGGTCTTTCGGAATTCGCCAGATATAATTTTTTATGATCTTCTTCAAACAAAAGAAGACGTATGTTTGAAGGCTTGTATTCTGTGATGATTTTTGTAATTACCGAATCGGGTAAATCTTTACGTTTTAATGTATCTGTTTTTTCTTTAATGAACACCTGTGGCTCTACAAGCGAATCATGAAAGGCTATTTTTTCATTCGCCAAATCGAATTTAAGATTGTTGTTTGCATCTTTCAAGGCAAAAATTTTATAGGCACCGGATTTTAAATTTTTTAAAGAAAATGCGCCGGATTTATCGGTTTTTGAAGTATAAAAAGGTATGTCTTTTACAGGTGCTGAATCTTCTGTTGATTCAAAAAGCATTACCTGAATGTTTTCAACAGGCGCATTGGTTAAAGCATCCATAAGGGTACCGGAAACCATAAGCGAATCAATTTTCGGACCTGTAGCAAACACGTAAGTGAAATTCTGCAAGGCATTTGCTTCGTTAAGGTCTGCAATGCCATTTCCAAAATTTAAAGTGTAGGTTGTGTTTTCGCGTAATGTATCTTTAAATTCGACAAGCAATGATTTTCCTTTTAATTTGAATTCCGGTTTTTCTTTCATGGGAGGTGAAACATGGAAAACAGAAGCAAGCGTGTTGATCTGAACAAATTCATCGAAAAAAAGAATAAATTTTTTCTCTGAAAAATTTGTAGAAAAATTTTTGGGTGTGCTTTCTGTCAACACAGGCGGTATGATATCTTTTGGACCTCCGGTAGGATGCCCAATTTTTGCGCAGTAGAGGGAGCTTATGGCAATAAGAAAAATAATAATACGAGAAAAATATCGGCATGACATAAGCACCCTATAGGGTGCTTTTACATGCCTTATGAATTTTTTTTTTATACTTTTAATGTCCATTCAAAGCCGTCTTTTTTGTCTTTAATTTCAAAGCCGATTTTGGTAAGCTCGTTTCTGATTTTATCAGATGTTTCAAAATCTTTTCTGCTTTTAGCTTCCATTCTCAGGTTGAGCATCAGGTTGACCACTTCTTCGAGCGTTTTGCTGTTATCGGAAGAATTTGTTTCTGCCTGTAAACCGAGAATATCGAATAAAAACAGCGAGAAAACATTCCTTAACTCATCAATGTCTTCTTTAGAAAGAGAGCCTGATCCGGCTGCCACGCTGTTAATTGTTTTAACGCTGTCGAAAAGATGTGCGATAACAATGGGCGTATTCAAGTCGTCGCTCATAGCGTCAAAACATTTCTGACGAAGCCCTGCCATATCAACCGTTGTTTTATCAGCAGCAGTAATTTTATCAAGAGACGCATAAGCATTCAACAAACGTTGCATTCCTTTTTCAGCAGCCTGCAGTGCTTCGTTTGAGAAATCAAGCGTACTGCGGTAATGCGCCTGTAAAATAAAAAATCGAATAGTCATAGGGCTGTATGCCTGCACCAGTAATTTATGCGTTCCATTGAACAATTCATCCAGCGTGATAAAATTGCCTAATGATTTTCCCATTTTCTGCCCGTTAATGGTAATCATATTATTGTGCATCCAGTAACGCACGGCTTCTTTACCCTGAGCTGCTACGGACTGCGCTATTTCACATTCATGATGCGGAAAAAGCAAATCCATTCCACCTCCATGAATATCGAAAACCTCGCCGAGATAGCGTGTACTCATCACAGAGCATTCAAGATGCCAGCCGGGAAAACCATCGCTCCATTTTGAAGGCCATCGCATGATGTGTTCAGGACTTGCCTTTTTCCAAAGCGCAAAATCAAAAGGATTTCTTTTTTCGCCCTGCCCGTCGAGTTCGCGCGTATTTGCCATCAGGTCTTCAAGTATGCGCCCCGAGAGCTTTCCGTAACTATAACTTTTATTATATTTTTCAACATCAAAATATACCGAGCCATTCTTTTCATAAGCAAAGCCATTGTCTAATATCTGCTGTATCATTTGCTGCTGCTCTATAATATGACCCGAAGCGCGCGGCTCAATACTGGGGCTTAGTACATTCAGTTTATCCATTGCTTTATGATAGCGTTCTGTATAATGCTGAACTATCTCCATTGGCTCTAATTGCTCGATTCGGGCTTTTTTAGCAATTTTATCTTCACCAGCATCGGCATCATTTTCGAGATGACCAACGTCTGTAATATTGCGTACATAACGCACTTTGTATCCAAGATTTTTAAGATAGCGGAAAAGCAAATCGAATGTAATGGCAGGACGCGCATGACCCAAATGCGGATCTCCGTAAACGGTAGGACCGCAAACATACAGACCAGTAAAAGGAGGATTCAGAGGAACGAAAAGTTCTTTTTTCCTTGTAAGTGTATTAAAAATTGATAATATGTGTTCCATGTGAAAATTATTTTGATTGAAATATACAAATATACTTGAAGTTAATTTAATGAAAAGCGAGTATCCCTTTTCTTCTTTATTTAGGGTCTGCTGAAAATCACAAAACGTATTTGATATTAAATGATTAGAATATGTTATTCTTATAACAAGTGCAAGATAAAATAAATGATTCATTAAAAATCCTTGCACCTTCTTTTTATAATTTTATATTTTTGTTTTGTTAGTCTGTCGCATACCATCTTCTTTGTTGCCTGCGACTCGAAGTATTATTATACATCTTCGTCTTGTCGCCTCGAATCTGGCATACGACAGACTTTTTCAGCAGACCCTATTTAATAACTCATGTTACACAAAAAAAAAAAGACACTAAACCTGCCTGCTGCAGGCAGGTTTCACTAATTTTCACAAAAAAGTCATATTAGGCATTAGTTTTTTAAGAATTTTACCAATAATGCTATTTGCTATGGGTTGAACAGAATACTCATAAATGGGCATAATGCAGTATATGATAATTCGTGCAATTCGTGTCATAAATAAAACTTTACGTGACATCAGTTAATAATATCTAATCCCGTGTTTCGAGCTGAAAAATAGAAACAGAAATGCTTTGTCCATTTTTTGAAAAAAAAGTCTGACCCCATGAAGTTTTCACTTTTTTATATTCATTGGCAGAGCTCTTTTTGACAACAATAACACGCGTTACATCATTGTTGCCTTCTTTATACGTTTCTGTTGTTACTCCTTCGGGATACTTCTGGGCGAGTTGAGAAAGGTAGGCTTTATAGTCATTTGGATTGGTAGGATTCGTAATTATTTTTACATCTGTATTTTCTTTTTTCTCTTCTTTCTTTTCCTCTTTTTTCTCTTCCTTTTTCTCCTCTGTTTTCACCTCTTTTTTCTCTTCTTTTTGCGTATTTTCGTTAAAAGCATAAATTTTCACAGATGACTCATCCAATTTCCCGTCTTCAAAATTTTTCTCTGAGATAAGCGTTCCGCTTGGACTATATTCTTTAATTACACCCGCCTCTTTTCCTTCTTTCCAATCACCCTCTATTTGAATTTTTCCATTTTCGTGATAATACTTTTGTTTGCCCGTGCGCTTCCCGTCTTCACTATAAGCAAACTCGTATTTGGGCTTCCCGTTTTCGTGATAAAATTTGTAATTTCCAACCCATTTTGTACCTTTCCAGATTCCTTCTTCCGATAAAGTTCCGCTTTCATAATAAAGTTTCGCATAACCGTCTGCTTTGCCGTTTGTGAAAGTAATTTCGCTTTTCGGATTTCCAGTTGAATAATATTCTTTCCAGACACCTTCCTTTTTATTATCCTTATAATTGCCTTCTTCTGTTATTTTTGTTTTATCGTTCGGGCTGAATTTTATCCACAAGCCCTGCTTCATGTTATTTTCATCAACAACATTAATTGTTTTACCCTGATAGGTTTCCTGAGCAAACAAAGAAATACCCGCAGAAAAAATAATGAATATAAAAAGATAAATAAATCTCATTTTTTTCTTTTAAAGATTGCCAAAAATAAACAAATAAAATTAATATTTTCTGTTCTTAAAAAGGGATTTATACACATTTGTTACCGCAACCATTACTAAATCAACGATAAAAGATATCATTAAATTTTATAAACAGCTTGTTTTTATGTGAGAATTTTATCTATTTTTGCAAGTTCTGGCTCTATAGTTCAAGGGATAGAACGGAAGTTTCCTAAACTTCAAATTCCAGTTCGAGTCTGGGTGGAGCTACAAGAAGAAAAAATTACAACCTGAAAAACCTTGCTTTGGCGAGGTTTTTCTTTTATTTTCAATCCATGCTAACAATATACTTTACTGTAACCCTACTGTAACTTAAAGTGTACTTTGCTGCACTTCCCTGCATCTTATTTCATAGTATTGCAAAAACAAATTTTGAGTCTCTTCTGAAAAGTATTTTTGACACGAATTTCACGAATTATTATTACTAGATATACTTGATAATTAATTTTTTAAATTAGTGTAATTGGTGTCATATTTTAAAACGGGTTTTCGGAGTGGACTCAATTTTGATTCATATTTTGTCTATTGCAGAGCTTGTGCAGACATTTTGTAGAAGGGGATTATAGTATTCATAACCTTTTTTTGGGGGCATTAAAGCAAATACTTGAAGGAATTGCAGAAAGCAGAAAAGTATTAGACATATCAATAAATTTACATCTTTTAAGCCATTATTTTCTCTAATTTCATTTTCCATTTTTCCCAGTCCTTCATTTTTTTGGTTTGCAAGTCAAGAAATTTCTGTGTGTGATCGTGGTGGAGCAAATGGCAGAGTTCGTGAATGATTACATATTCAATACAGCCCTTGGGAGCCTTGATTAACTCAGGGTTTAAAGTTATTTTACCTTTGGGCGTACAACTCCCCCATCGTGTTGGCATTTCTCTTAAAATAATGGATGATGGCTTAACTTTGTGTTTCTTAAAGTCATCAATCAACGGTTGTGCGATAGCATGTAGTTTTATCGTTGCATTTTTTAAATACCATCCATTTAAAAGGAGCTTTGCTCTTTCTTTATCTGAAGTTGCTACCTCAATGAATTTTCCTTTCAGCTTTACTGATTCAATATTACACATAACAATTTTCAATCTGTATTGTCTGCCGAGGTATAAATGGCTTTCGCCGCTAATAAATTTTTTGGCAGGTGTTTTTGGTTGAAACGAAAGAAAAAAACTTTGCTGTTTTAAAATCCAGGGAGCTTTTTTTTTGATTTTATCTTTTATCTTTTCTATAGGCGTATTAACAGGAGCTTTTGCAACAACAATCATATCAGGGAATACGGTTATCCCTAATGATTTTCGAGCAGAATACTCTATCAGAAAATCTATTTGCTTTGAACCGAACTGAATGCTTGCAGTCATTATTTATATTTGATTTTTGCAACAGCAATACATCTTTCTGCAATTGTATCCATATCGCTAAATGAAAGACTGATATTATATTTATCCCTTACTTCGTCAATCAGATAATCACCAATTTCAATTAACAATATTCCGGTTATATTTGTTTTATACTGCCAGTCTATAATTGGTTTTTCATTATCTAAAACAGTGCTTTTAATCATTTTATCAATGCTTAAAGCAGCATGAGTTGAGATTTCTTTTTTTATTATATTATCTTGTATTTTATCGCTTATTGCTTCCATGCTTAAACCATAAAATGCTTTGGCTTCGTCTTTGCCATTCAGTGCTTCCGGCATATCGCTATCCGTATGTGTCAGGACATTGCCCATGATTTCCTGTACCTTGTTCAAATATTGTGTTTCGTTAATTCTTTTGGCTTCATAATCGGCAATGGTTTCTTTCAACATTTGTGAAAACTTTTTGTAAAATGCCGGGTCTTCTTCCATTTTTTCAGAAATGTGTTTTGAGGTTCTGCTTGCTATTTTATCTGCCTTTGCTGCTTTTCCTGTGGTGTTTTCTACTTCCTGCTGAAATTTATCTTTATCGAAAATATTCACCAATTCAGTGATTGTTTCCACTTTCTCGGTGGTAATATGCGTATCAATTAATTTCTGAATTTGCCCCTCGTATTGTTTATAATCAATAGCATCAGAATATCTCTCAACCACAGCCAGACGAAGTTTCACAAACATTGTCAGGTCTTCTTTGTAGTGATGGATTGTTTTTTCTTCAACAATTTTATAAAACTGAATCGATGAAAGTGCAAGTTTCAACCCTTTTGCGAAAGCTGCGAGTTTATCGTAAAACAAAGCCCTGACAGCCTCATCTTTCAGCAATAATTGATATGCTTCTGCATCACGTTTGTTTGAAACAGTTTTGAAAATATCCCATAATTCAGAATATTGTTGTGGTAGTTTGTTTATTTCATCATTGATATTTGTGAGTGTTCCATCCAGATCGTCTTCGTCAAAATCTTCAAAGGAAGAATACATTTGTAAGGCATCATCCAAATTTTCAATCACACCATAATAGTCAATAATATACCCAAATTCTTTGTCCTGATAAATGCGGTTTACTCTGGCAATTGCCTGTAAAAGTTTATGTCCTCGCAAGTTTCTCGTGAGATATAAAACAGTGTTCTTAGGTTCGTCAAAGCCAGTAAGAAGTTTATCTACCACAATAATAATTTCAGGGTCTTTCTGATTTTTAAAACGGCTGATGAGGTTTTTTTCATAGGTTTTTGAATTGCCATGTTCATCCATCATTTTTTTCCAGAAACGATTTTCTTTTTCATTGGATTTCTCATAGGCACTGTCTTCGCCCTCTCTCTCGTCTAAAGCAGAAATTAATACTTCACTGCTTACAATTCCTATTTCGTTTAAAAATTCTTTATATCGAATGGCATTTATTTTTTTATCGCAAACCAATTGTGCTTTAAATGGCGTTCCCTGCCAATTATCACGAAAGTGTAAACTAATATTCCACGCAATGGCATAAATTTTTTGTTCTGCACCGTTTAACTGGTCAGCCCTGCTGAATTTCTTTTTAAAATCTGCTTTTTGGTATTCTGTTAATGGTTCTGAAACCATGCCGAAAAATGTATCCAAAGGGCTTTCGTTCACGATCTGTCGGGCAAGTCTTCCTTCGTATAAAAGCGGAACAACTGCTTTGTCTTTCACTGCCTGATTCACAGTATAGGCATCAATAATTCCACCAAATTTTGCAGCAGTGCTTTTATCTTTCTTGAAAAGAGGTGTTCCTGTCATTGCTATAAAACAAGCATTGGGCAGGGTTTTCTGCATTTCAATATTAAAGGTTCCATGCTGAGTTCTGTGTCCTTCATCAACCAGAACAAAAATATCATGACTTTCCAATGGCTTACTGATTTTCTTCATTGCAGCCACAAATTTGTTGATGATGGTTGTAACCACAGCATCGCTTTTGCTTTCCAGAAGTTCAACCAAACGCTGTCCGGTGGTAGCATTTTCAACAAATTTTCCACACTTGCGAAATGTTCCTGTTATCTGATTGTCTAAATCTGTACGGTCTGTTACCAACACAATTTTAGGGTTGCGAATTGTTTTTTCCAGAGCAATTGCCTGTGCAAGCATTACCATGGTCAGCGATTTTCCGCTGCCCTGTGTATGCCATATTACGCCACCTTTTCGTTTGCCTCCAACTACCGGAATAATTCGTTGCATTGATTTTTTTATAGCAAAAAACTGTTGGTACCGGGCTACTTTTTTTTCTCCATTATCGAACAAAATGAAGTTAAAAATAATATCCATCAATCTTTCCGGTCTGCACAATCCAAACAGATATTCATCTTGTACTGTGGGCAAAATATTTTCCTTTTCTAAATCTTCAAAATAGTCCCTTACATACTTAAATCGCTCACTAAATAATTTATCTTTTTGTTCTACTGTTAAAGGCTGATTTTTTAAGTTTTTCAATTCATTTTTGTATGCTTCTTCTTCCACATCTGTACTAAATTTTTCTTCCCATTTAGCCCAAAATTTTTCGGGTGTGGCATTGGTAGCAAAGGCTGCTTCTTGGGTAGCAATACTTAAAATAATTTGTGAATACACGTATAAAGCACGAATACCATCTTCCTGCTGGCTGCGTAAATGCTGACTGATTGCTTGTGCTAATGGCTCTTTCATATCGGGTCGTTTGCACTCAATCACACATAAAGGAATACCGTTAACAAACAATATTATGTCTGGGCGGTAATGCTCTTTGCTTGTGCTACGCATTACACTGTATTCTTCTGTAACATGAAATACATTGTTCTCAATATTTTTCCAGTCAATGTATTGCAGTGTAATGCTTTTTTTATCGCCATCGAAACTTTGCTCAAAGGCTTTTCCAAGTGTGATAAGATTGTAAACAGTTTCACAGGCTGCTATGTACCCTTCGTTCATAGGTAATTCTTTCAATGCACGGATACCGTTTTCAATATTTGCATCGCTTATGTAAGTGGTCTTTGAAGAACTAATTCTTTTTTCAGAATTGATTTCTTTCAATTGTTTACGCAAAATATCTTCGAGTAACACATTGCTTGTTTTACCTCCACGAAGTTTTTCTGCTTCTGCCTGACTCAGATATGTGTAACCTAACTTTTGCAGCATTTGCAATGCAGGTATCTGGCTGATATGGTCTTCTTTGAAACTGGGTGTGTTCATTGATATTTGTTTTCATAAAAACCAATTCGTTGAAATTAACGAATTGGTTTCATTCATTTTTAAATTTATCATTTTTCCAATTTGCAGGATTATTTACAATGTATTCCGAAATTTTCTGATAGGATTGTTCATCACGAATGATGTGTTCGTAATAATTGCGTTGCCAAACCGTGTGAATTTCCGAATTTGCATGAACCCATTTTGTTACACCAATTTTAAACCCACGAACAATGGAACCAATGGAACGGGGAATTATTTTTTGAAATTCGTTTTTTGGTGGTTGTTGCGGGGATGGTTGCGGGGATGGTTGGGTTGGTTGCGGGGATGGGTGGGTTGGTTGCGGGGATGGGTGGGTTGGTTGCGGGGATGGGTGCGGGAAAAGGGATTGATAATTATCAATCCCTACGGTATCGTTGTTTTTTAATAATTGTATGACCCCGTGAACATGGTTTGGCATAACAATATGTTCATGCAATACCGCATTTGGAAAATGATTTGGAATTTCCAACCAACATTCATTTGCAATTTTCCCCGCATCATTCAATATCATTTCACCATTTTCAATATTTCCAAACAAATGTTTTTTTTCGTGAACACAAATGGTAATAAAATACAATCCGGCCTGCGAATAATCGTATCCTTTCAGGCGAATAGACCTGCGATGATGGATTTGTGGATTGTATTTCATTTTTTTTTAATCATTAATCTCTTTTTCCCCATCAACAACACCTGTTTCGGGAGTTATAAATTATGAGTTATGAGATATGAGTTGTGCACGGTTTTCATTTCACTTTTAACTTATAACTTATAATTCATCACTCATAACTGTTAATCTCTTTTTCCCATCAACAACACCTGTTTCGGGAGTTATAAATTATGAGTTATGAGATATGAGTTTTGCACGGTTTTCATTTCACTTTTAACTTTTAACTTATAATTCATCACTCATAACTGTTAATCTCTTTTCCCCATCAACAACACCTGTTTCGGGAGTTATAAATTATGAGTTATGAGATATGAGTTGTGCACGGTTTTTATTTCACTTTTAACTTATAACTTATAATTCATCACTCATAACTGTTAATCTCTTTTTCCCTGTTAGTAGTTGTTGCATCAATCCCTTTTTCTGCTCCTTCAATTTTTCTGTTTTTGTTTTTAATAATTGTATTTCTTTATCTGCTGCTTGTAGTACTTTGGCAATAGCTGTTTGTTCTTTTAAAGAGTTAGGAATTATAAATGATAAGTTATGAATTTGGGTTTTAGTCACGCTATAAACCGATGTACCAGTAGCAACCTTTCTTAAAGCATTTCTAACCGCTTCGCTTGAAAAAAAATAACCACAAAATCTATTTGTAATAATTTCAGAATTACCTCTTAAAACAATTGTATGCAGCCCACCAACAGCAATTTTATTTTCGAGATTTACAACTTCAACTACTTCCCCAACGCCCTCATAATCTTCTGAAGCATCAGCCATAATTATATCGCCTTCTTTCAAATAATCTTTTTCATCTATAAGTTGAGATTCATCTATAAGTTGTGGAATTCTTTGTTGTGTGGAAAAATCTAAAAAATCATTTTCGTAAAAAGCATGTATATCTCCATAATGAATGCAATAAACCGAATTATTATTATTTAATTTTGTTAATCCTTCTCTGGAAATTGAATACGTTTTTATAAACTTAAATACATCGCCCAACTTTATAGTTTTCCACTCATCACTTATAATTCCTAACTCATCTCTCAAAAGCCTTTTCTTCCCTGTCAATAAATTTTGCATCAGCCATTTTTTTTTCAATTGACAATTGATAATTAACAATTGACAATTATTGATGGCTTTGTCCCATGTGCTGAGTAAGCTTGTGATTAGCTTTTGCTCGGTTAGCGGTGGAAGGATACACGGCATTTTTGATAATGCATCTTTGGTTAATTTATATCTTCCAGCACCCTGTCTTGTTAGAAAAGGGGTTAATTCTCTTTGATTAAAAAAATAAAAAAACCATTCTGTTAAATTTTCATTTCCTTTCAAAATATGAGCATGATTATTCACATTAAATTTACCTTCCACAAGTAAAGTCATGGGTAAATCTTTCCATTTCAAAAAGTGGTCGCCATCTTCTCCTATTAAAGTGTATTTGCCATCAACACGATATTCGTTTATGTAGTCTTGAATTTTTGTTGGTCCATAATATGGATATTCTCCTTGTATTTTATTTCTCTCCTCTTCACTAATAGGAAATCTAAGATTATTGCAGATATCAAAAGCTTCTCCTACCGATTTAATATTCCAATCAATGGGAATATTGCCGAGGGGAGATTTTTTATATCCCAATTTTATATTTTGTTCTTTAGTCATTATTTTTCTTTTTGGTTTATTTAGTTTTGTATCATATCGAGGATATTCTCTATATGATTTAAAGGCTCATTCTTACAATATTTACAAATTATTTTCCCATAACTCATAACTTATAATTTATAACTCATAACTCATAATTCTTCACTTTTTCTTATTTAGTTTTCCAACATTTGCATTCGCTGCTAACGATTTCAATTGAGTAATTGCAATTGCATTTAACTTTTGTAAACGAGTGGTCTGCGGTAATTCCATGCGAATAAATTCGGCATTCATACTTTCCATATTTGCCAGAACCAATAGCTGTTCAATACTGCTGTAATCACGTATGTTTCCCTCTTTTCCGGGGTTTTCCATTCGCCATTGCTGCGCTGTTTTTCCAAACATGGCTACATTCAGCACATCAGCTTCGCTGGCATAAATAATTTGTTGTTGTTCTTTAGTTAAATCGGGTGGAATAATATTTTCTTTTATTGCATCGGTATGAATGCGATAGTTGATTTTTGCAAGTGTGCGGTTAAGATTCCATGCCAGAGACAGGCGTTGGTTTTCGTCATCTTTTAATCGTTGAAATTCTACTATCAAATACATCTTGAATTCAGCGCTGACCCAGGAAGCAAACTCAAAAGCAATATCACGGTGAGCAAAGGTTCCGCCATATCTTCCTGTTTTAGAAATGATACCAATAGCATTGGTAGCTTCAATCCATCTTTTGGGTGTTAATGAAAAACTATTTGAACCTGCCATATTTTTAATTCCATCGAATTCGATGGAATTAAAATGCGGGTTTTTCAACTGTTCCCAAAGTCCAATAAACTCAATAGTGCTACGGTTTCTAAGCCAGTTTTGCAGAATATAGTCGCTTCGTTCAGAATCTCTGTGCCTTGCAATATCTGTGATAGAAATATAGTCATCTTGATTTTGACTGACAATGTTCACCGATAAGCCCTGAACATGTATTATAGATTTAATTTCTTTGATCATGGTTTTTGATTTTTAGACATTGTTTTTCTTTTGGTTTTTGGATTAATTTGTTTTGTTTGTCTTTTATTTTTTATCTACTTTTGTGTCGCAGTCCTGGTAATTTCTCTCCCGAATGTATCTGTCGGTGATGAAGCTAGGTTTTTTTGTTTTATAGCATTTATGCTCAATTATAAATTTTAAAACATTCAAAGTTCAAGACATTAATTCTTTTAAATATTTGCCCATCTCAGCTTGCACTGTTACTAATTCTTTTTCAAGTTTATCAATTTCTTTCTGAACCGCAGCAATATCAACCTCAGCTTCTTCTTCAAAAGTATCAACATAGCGAGGAATGTTCAGGTTAAATTCATTTTCCTGTATCTCTTCAAAAGTTGCTACATAGCTGAATTTATCAATTGAAAATTGTGAATTGAAAATTGATAATGAAAATTCGCCCTGTTCATCATTTGACCAAACTCCATCTTTTATTTTAATTTTTCCATCTTTCAATATTGTTTTCCCTTTTTCTACTATCAATTGTCCATTTTCAACTGCCCATTGTCCATTAAAAAGTTTATACGTTGCAACAATATGTTTTATATCGTCTTCGCGCAGCCTGTTCTGATTTTTAGCAGATTCGTAATGCTTGCTTGCATCAATAAACAACACATTTTTGTTGTCAATTTTTCCTCTGTTAAAAATTAAAATTGCAGCAGGAATACCTGTACCAAAAAACAAATTAGCAGGCAATCCTATCACAGCTTCCAGAATATTTTCTTCAATGGTTTTCTGCCGGATTTTTCCTTCGCTTGCTCCACGGAACAAAACCCCATGAGGCACTACCACGCCAACTTTTCCTTTGCCTTCATAGGTGGTTTCTATCATGTGCGAAATAAAAGCCCAATCGCCTTTACTCTTAGGTGGTGTCCCTCTCCAAAAACGATTGTATTTATCGGTTTCCGGGTCAAAACTATCCGCAGCTTTATTCTCTTCCTTATCATCGCTCTTGCCCCATTTATCAAGGGAAAACGGAGGATTGGCAACCACAGTATCAAACTTCATCAGCGCATCACCTTCTTTCAGTTTTGGATTTCTGATTGTATCACCCCAACGAATAGTGGCATTATCAAAACCATGTAAAAACATGTTCATCACAGCCAAAGCCCAAGTACTACCGTTGGCTTCCTGACCATATAAAGAGAAATTATCTGAGCCAACTTCTTCCCCTGCTTTAATTAAAAGCGAAGCTGAGCCACAGGTGGGATCACATATTCGTGAGCCGGGTTTCGATTTTGTTAGTTTGGCAATGAGTGTGGAAACTTCTTTGGGTGTGAAAAATTCACCGGCTTTTTTTCCGGCATCGCTGGCAAAATTTTCTATCAGAAACATATATGCACCGCCGATAATATCAGTACCTTCAAGGTGCGAGGGTCTAAGGTCTAGGGTTTCTTTATTAAAGTCAAGTAACAGGTTTTTCAAACGAGTATTTTTATCTTTTGTATCGCCCAGCACACTGCTGTTAAAATTGATATTCTGGAAAATCCCTGCACCATCTTCGCTGTAGAGCTTTTCACGATTAGCCTCTACCAAATCTTCTAAAGCAATATCAATCAGTTCTCCAATATTGAGTTCATTGCGGTGTTCATATAAATATTTGAAATGACTGTGTTCCGGAACAACAAATCGTTCGTGTTTCATAGCCCTGTCGGCTCTTTCCTTATCGTTATTATACTTTGCCAGATGCGTTTCATACTTATCATCATGCACATCGCTTAGGTATTTTACGAATAGCATAGTAAGCACATAGTCCTTATAAATACTTGGGTCTATGCTTCCACGAAAAGTATCGCAGGCTTTCCAAACGGCATCGTTAATGTCTTTTTGAGTAATCTTTTTTATCATATTATATTTGATTTAACGCATTTAAAAGTTGTTGTTGGAGTATTTTATCTCTTAATAATATCAATTGGTCTTGAAGCTCCTTCTCCCTGTATTTTAGCTTATCAATTTTCAGAACATTTTTTTGAGTTTGAATATCTATGATTGGAATTTCTAAATATTTTAAAACTTCTTTTGATATGGAAACCATAGATGTTCCGATAGCATTAGCTTTGAGATAATTTTGTGAAACAGGGTGATTGATGTACCATGTAAGGAATTCCGGTAAAATATCTTTAGCTTCTGTGTTTTTTATCCGGATAACAAAAAATGATGTTGATGCCACGAGAGGCAAATGATCGAATAAAATACAAGTTGCAAAATTTTTTGTGCCTTTTGCTGCAAACAAAACATCTCCTTGATGAAGCAAATGTTTTTCAATGGTACTGTTGTAAGTCAAATTCGGATGAAGACGTACATTCAACCTCCCATTTTCATCAAAATGTTTCGCCTGTAAATAAACAACATCCCCCTCGGAGATAGTATTTATATAAAGCCCGGTTTGAATTTCTGCAATATTTTTTAAAAAGGTTCTCAAAATTTTCTAAGTAATTTTTCTACAAAGACAATGCTTTTATTTTATTTGACAAATTTTCTCAAGTAATTTTTCTACAAATTTTTTAATTATTAATAAAAAACTACCTTTTACCAATTATTTTACTTTGTAAAATTATGGGTAAGATATTGAAAATTATTGCACTAAATTGAATTTTCATTGCAGAAGCAATTCATTTTGCGTTGTTTAAGTCAAATTCATTATCTTATTATTATGAATAAACAGATTATTTCGTCAATACAATATGTGTTACGTTGCATCTTGATACAAGTAATTGCGCTTATATTATCTTTTTTTATAAATAAAAAATTGTATGGAAGTACAACTAAATGCAATGGAATGCAGATTTTTTTGTCTGGGTGGAGCTACGAGAAGAAAAATAAAAGTTTCCAGATTTTAAAATAAACTATATATTTGGAAACTCAAACCGGGGGGTTAGCTCAGTTGGCTAGAGCGACAGGCTGGCAGTCTGTAGGTCATCGGTTCGATCCCGATACTCTCCACTAGGAAACGGATAGATTGAAAAGTCATTCCGTTTTTTATTTTAGTTTTTCAATGTTTTTGAGAATTTGATGGAGTGCTTTATGAAATTCTTTCATTAGAGGCGACTCACCAAAAAACATGTCGTCAACATCAGCTTCATCATATTCAAACATTTCATTTATCAATTGTTTTGATTTTTTGATGAAGTCTTTTTCATCTTTACAATCGTAGGATAAAAGACCAAATTGTAAGGTCAGGTTGAGATCAAACTTTTCTGCCTCAATCATAATTGCTTTGTAGGTTTTGTCCGTTAAATCGTCTGTGTCCATTGGCATAATTATAAAAAATTATAAAGAAAAAAATGAAAATGAAAGCGACCTCCATATTAGTTTCAGACCAGCCTTCGTTTGGGGGAATATACTGGCTGTAACTAGTATATTTATAAATACCAAAATATTAACTTACAGATTTAAGGTTATACTTATTCTTTTTAAATTACTGTCTATTATTTTTGGTGGTATTATATGTTTTTTTATTTTTGTGAAAACCCGTTATTATTATTTTTCATGAAACCCTTATTTTTGGTTTTATTTATAATTATGTTTCTATTTTCTTTGACGACTTTTTGTCAGAATGTAGGCATAGGTGTAACAACTCCTTTGGAAAAACTTGAGATTAACGGAAACCTAAAAATAAGCGATGAGATTGTGCCATCAACCGCTATAACACTTAATGGGCTTTCAAATTCTTATCTGACACTCACAAATGCTGACGGGTATATCAGTCTGACCCCAATTAATTCAGGTTGGGCGCACATTTATTCTGACAAATCAAAGTTTTTTTTAGCAAAACCTTTTTGGTTACAAACAGGCATATTGAGTGCGTATAATATCTCTAATTTAATATTACAGACAAACGGGACTACCCGTATGACTGTTTTGGCAACAAATGGCTACACCGGTATTGGAGAAACAAATCCTTCTTACATGCTTGATGTCAGCGAAGATGTTTTATTTAGAGGGAATGATATTTTTGGTTCTGGCAGTTTGATTTTTCAGGGAGCCGGAGGAGGTTACGTTGAAACAAAATCGAACAGTTCTAGTTGGGGACTTGTAGTAAGAGAATACAACAGTTCCGATTATGGAAACATTGAAGTTGATGCTAATGGATTTAACCTAGGATATCTTACCAGTGATGCTCATATTACAATTAATTTTAGCGGAAATGTAGGAATAGGAACTGTTTCTCCTACCTCAAAACTCCATGTTTCTGGCGATATCCGTTTAACAAGCGATCTTCTTTTTGGTAATAGCAACAACAGAACGCAAACAAAAGAGGATGCAGGCGCTTTTGGCGGGCGAAGTGGGTTTTATGAAACTTCCTCTGCAACTGCTGGTGAAAACTGGCCTGTTGGTTCTTCAAACTATTGGCATCTCGTTGATTGCCGCCATACAAACACTACGAATAATTATTCATTACAATTAGCAGGTTCTTTTAATGATCAAAAACTTTATTACAGAACAACACAAGACAATGCGGCTGCAGCATGGTATCAGGTTTTGACTTCACCCAGAACAACTTTTAACAGAACCAGTACAACCGTATTTTATGTTGACGAATATATTCAATTCCGATGGGAGTCGGGTAGCAGTGATTTACAGTTTTCACCCGTGAATACAGGAGTTTGGTGTGTATTGGGTTATTATGAGTCGTGCCAGTTGTCAGGCATTCAAAATGCGCCACATTCCGAAGCTGACGACTATTCAGGTACAGCTGGTAGCTGGACATCAATTTATGAAGACTCCTCATGGGGAAATAGTGGGTGGAATGCACTTAATGGAACATTTTATTTTTCAAAACAAAACGAGAGTTCTTTCCCCACTTATGAGATAAAGTTCATTATTCATAATTCTAAATTAACAAGTGTTGTTAGAAGATTTGATCCATGAGTAAAGGAATTTTTAATAGCGTTTTATTAAAGTTTGCCTTTGTTAAGGGCTTAGTACTGCTTTATACGTTTTCCTTTAGTCAAAATATTGGTATTGGCACTAGTGCCCCTGCTGAAAAACTTGAAGTTGTTGGAAACATCAAAGTGGTTGATCAGCTTTTTACTCCTACAGGGCTGACATTTGGCGGAGCGACCAACACTGGTCTCAAGTTTTCGCACTCCAATGGCTTTTTGTCTTTAACTCCTTTAAGTTCCGACTGGCTTTATGTGAATACCGACAGAGGTCAGTATATTTTTAATAAACCGATTTGGCTTGATGATGGTTCAATTAATTCGTATGGAACAACAGATTTGATTTTGCAAACAAACGGAACAAACAGAATTGCTTTTCTTAATTCTAATGGTAATGTAGGAATAGGCACTTCCACTCCATCAAAAATTTTAGATATTAATGGAAATTTAAGAGTACAGGGAAACGATATCTGGGGATCGGGAAGCCTTGTGTTAAATGGAGCTGGTGGTGGTTATGTGGAAATGAAGTCGAATAGCTCAACTTATGGATTAATTGTAAGGGAATATAACAGTAGTAACTGGGGAAATGTTGAAGTTGATGCAAATGGACTGAATTTTGGTTTTCTGAACGATGCATCGCATTTACTGATAAAGTCTGACGGAAATGTTGGAATTGGAAATACAACAGCCACCTATAAACTTGAAGTTTCTGGCGATGTCTTGCTTACTGGCGATTTATTATTTGGAAATAGTGATACACGAACACAAACAAAGGAAGATGCAGGCGCTTATGGCGGAAGAAGCGGTTTTTATGAAACAAGCACTGCAACAGTGGCTGAAAACTGGCCTTTTACTGCAAATACTGACTGGTGGCATTTATTAGATTGTCGGCATAGTAATTCTGGGAACAATTATTCGCTCCAATTGGTTGGTTCTTTTTTTGATCAAAAATTGTTTTACCGCAAAACAAATACATCTTCTGCAACAAATGCAACTACTCCTTGGAGACAGGTTATGACAACAAACATCCCCTGGACATATACAAAAAACACTTTTGCTTACAACACAGATGCTGTTTTTTATGAAGATGAATATATTTATTTACGATATAATTATGATTGTGAGCTTGAGATACAGGCAAAATCAGGAGCAGAAGGTACGTGGCACTGGTCTGGTCTTGTTGAAGAATCGTACGAAGGAACAAGCGCAAGTTCAATGACCTACGAGTTGTCTGTATCGGTTGGCAGTTGGACAACCATCTCTTCTGTTTGGTGTGGATCTGATTTTGGAATAGGAATAGAATTTATACTGACAAAAAAAGACAGTGATGCTTTTCCTTTATATATCGGGACATTTATTATGCATGGTGATTACAATACAGCTATTGTCGAAAGAATTAACCCTTAGATGAAGTTTTATATTTATATAGTATTATTTTTTGTATTAGTTCAGTGGACTATGGCACAAAATGTTGGCTTTGGAACGCTTACTCCGGGGGAAAAACTCGAAGTAAGTGGCAAGGTTAAACTTAATGATAACGTTATGTCTGCTTTACAATTAACTTTCGACGGAGGTACCAGTAATGCCCTGAAAATACAAAATTCTGCCGGTTTTGTAACATTTACACCTCTTAGCTCAGGATGGGCACATATAAGCACAAGTCTGGCAAAACTAATTTTTAATGTTCCTGTTTATGAGGTTTCCGGAACCTTCAGTTCATGGAATTCTTCAAATTTATCTTTTACTACTAATGGCACTACCCGAATGACAATTCTTAACTCTAATGGTAATACAGGTATTGGCGTTATAAATCCTACCTTTAAACTTGATGTTAACGAGGATGTTCTTGTTCAAGGGAATAATGTATATGGCACAGGGAGTCTTGTTTTGCATGGTGATGGTGGTGGCTTCGTTGAAGCAAAATCAAACAGTTCAACATATGGTTTAATTATCCGTGAATACAACAGCTCTGATTGGGGCAATATTGAGGTTGATGCCAATGGATTAAATTTCGGATATCTGAATGATGCTTCTCACCTCCTCATAAAATCAGATGGAAATGTTGGGATTGGCAATACGACTGCGAATTATAAACTTGAAGTAACTGGCGATGTTAGAATGAGCGGAGATCTTGCTTTTGGGTACGATGCATCCTACAATTCTCACACACGTACACAAACCAGACAAAATGCAGGCGCAATGGGTGGGCGTAGCGGGTTTTATCAAACAAGCGACCCGACACCTTACTCTGCAAACTGGCCTGCAGGCGCTGGTAGCTGGTGGCATTTGATTGATGTAAGACATAGCAATACAGGGAATAATTATGCAATGCAGTTTGCTGCTTCTTTCTGGGGTACAGATTTATATTTTAGAAAAACAAATAATTCTGCATCTCAAGCTTGGTCAAGGGTTAAAACTATCGCAGAGAACCCAAGACCATACTCCAGAACTACCTTTACCAGTACCTCAACAACAACTGTATATACAGACTCTTATATTTCGATTCGATACAATAATTCAAATGCTTATATCGAATTTCAGCCAAAATCAGGACATACGGGCTGGTGGGATTGTTTTTCAATAAGCGAAGGAACTGAAAGCGGTACAAGCCCTGAATCTGTAGCGATAGATATTAATGCATCATCAACTTCATCGTGGTATACTTTAAACGATGTGGACGCATCAACACGAAACGGCCCGGGTGCATCTATTTGGCTCGCTAAAGAAAGTTCAAATGCTTACTCTGTATATCATATAATATTACTTGAACATGGAACATATTCAACCGTAATAGTTGAAGTTAAATAAAAAAAACGTGAGAAAAATAGTGACCATATTTTTAATTTTTTCTTTGCTGATTACAAAATACAGTACCGGACAGTTAGTAAATAATGGAGGTGTAATTATGATCCAGTCAGGTGCAGATGTTTATATCACTGGTGGAGGAACTTCTTTTACAAATCAAAGCAATGGAGGAAGCTATGGCACCGTTCATAGTTATGGCAATATTTTTTTAGACGGACACTGGGTTAATGAAACACAGACCTTAAACTCTGCGAATGCCACTTTTAATGCAGGATCAGGAACTGTAAAATTTAACGGGACTTCTTCTTGTAATTTAAATTCAGGCGGCTATGCTTTTTTTAATTTAATTATTGACAACACCGCAGGAGTCACACTGACAACAAATAGTTGCCGCGTAGATAAAGCGGCTACATTAACAAATGGTATAATCAATACTGGGTCTAATGTCTTTTCGGTTGAAGACTATAGCACAACCTCCCTTTCTGGATTTAATACATCAAATTATATAAATGGCAATCTAAGTCGAAGAGTTACTACAGGATATGCATCTGAGGAATTTGCATCTTTGTTATATACAACAAGCAGTACAACCACAAATACAACAAAAGGGTCAATAATAAATGTTACTTCTACGAGTAATGATCCAATGATTAACATGCAAACAGTTTTAAGCGGTTTTCCATACAATCCTGCTGTTTATAAATTTGTTGAAGTACGATACCGTGTGCTATCTGGAACAGCTGGCAGTATGGAGCTTTTTTGGTGTACCGCAGCAAGACCGTGGGCAGACGGTGGTTACAGGGCTGTTGTGGGTTTAATAAGTGATGGAAACTGGCACAATACCATTGTTGACCTTCATAGTTTTTGGACGCTGACATCTGATGGATCTGGTAATGTTCCTGTTATTGGATTTAGATACGACTGGTGTACTACAGACGGAGTAACAATGGATATTGATTATTTAAAAATTACAGGTTCGCCTACTGATGAGTATGATTTTCCTGTTGGCACATCTTCTCAATATGAATTAGCAAAAATTAAAATTAATTCATCTACAGGCATTACACACATTAACTCTAATTTTGTTGCTTTTAACCCTCCGACAATACCTTATGGCAATATACAATCTGGTCTGAGTGTTAATGGAACGCCAATTACAACAATACTTGATTATGGTTATTGGAATTTTTATCCAAATACAGGAGGCACAGCCACGAGCTACGACGAATCACTAACCTCCAGTGGGCAAACCAATGGAGGATCTTCTGCCGATCAGCATACGGTTGTGAAAAGGGCTGATGCGTCTTCTGACTGGATATGTTCAGGAACACACGATAATGCTACACAAAGTGGCACGAGCACAAATCCTATTACCGCAAAAAGATCCTCTGTGAATGGTTTTTCACATCATGCTATTGGACGTTCTGATCTTATTACTTTGCCAGTTTCTTTGGTCTCTTTTAAAGGGAAATGTGAGCAAAATTTTATCCTTATTAATTGGATAACATCTTCTGAAACGAATAATGATTATTTTGAAATAGAAAAAAGTGAAGATTTATATTCCTGGCATCTTTTAACAGTGGTAAATGGCGCTGGAAATTCAAATGAGTTAAACTATTATCAGATAACAGACGTTTTTTCTGAACAAACATTATACTACAGGCTAAAACAAGTGGATTATAATGGTCAATATTTTTATTCTGACATTATTGCTGTTATATGCAACAACACACCCTCAAGTCCTTTTTATCTGCAACAGACAAATTTTGGAATTAATGATAATGAAACAGAACTTTTTTTAAACCTAACTAAAGAAACATATTTAATGATTGAATTATACAATTGTTTAGGACAAAAACTTTATCATAGCAATGTTCATGTGTTTTCAGGAAACCAAAATATTCTTATAAATTATAATCCTGTAGCAAAGGGTATGTACATATTGGTAATACATGATAAATATTATTCACAAACCTATAAAATTATTAGGCATTAGTAATTAAATATAGATAAATCATTATTCCTTTTTATTCATAAATAATACTATTGATTTCGGTTGAAATATCCGCAATCATATTTTTCTCCACCATCGCCTCTCTCAATACCTGATAATTTCCTTAAAATAATTCCTTCCCTATAACCTTATTTCTCCTCCGATTTATCAATCTCTCCCTCACTTTCCTCGTCCCATTTTATTTTAACTTTGTTTTGTTTTTTCTTCTTTTCTTCTTCTTCTTTCTTTTTCTTAAAATTGATTAATGATGTATCATTTTTAAACAAGCCGAATTCTTCTTTTAATATAGACTTGATTGTTTTCTTTTCATCTTTTACAGCTTCTTTAATACTCTCTTTTACTTTTCGCGTATCATAGCGAATCGAGAAATTATCGGTGGTTCCGCTTATCACAAGATAAATATTTGTTTTGCCACGATCATCTTCTTCTATGGGTCCAAACTCTTCTTTCTCTTTTTTCTTTGATTTTATTTTTTTGGATAGAATATCTGAAAGTAAAATTTTTACCCTGTAATCAACACGTGAGTCGAAAGTTTGCTCACCCAATAAGCTTAGATTTAATGCAGAACTGTTAATGTCCATCTGGGGAATAATAATTTTTTCATCCTTAATTAAAATATCATTTTTTAATTCAGAAAACCGGATGTTTTTTAATTCATTAATATCTACAAACTGCGCCATTTTTTCTAAAGGTTTAAAATCAATCAGCTCTCCGTTGTTTATCGTAACATTTGATGCAACAATTAATTTTTTTGTATTACAAACCAGAGCGTTTGTCCATTCAGAGGCAATAGTAATATCTGATGAAACAAAACCCCTTAAATGCTTATCTGTAATAAAGTCCTGACCAAAATTATTAAACGAAATAAACAGTTTCTGTATATTAATTTTTGATAGTTTTATTTTTGAATGAATGGAAAAATTTCCATCGTTTTCTTGCGTAATAACACCCGAAGATTCGATAGATCCTTCCATCGTTTTAAAATGAATATCCTCTGCATTAAGCTTTCTGTTTTTGTACAATAATTTTCCTTTAACATCTGTTGCCTGAAAGTCTGAAAAAATAAAATTTTTAATATCTGTACTTACATAAAATTCCATATTATCGGGCAATGCAATTATAAATTCTGATTTGTTCTGATCGCTTTTACCTGCTAACAATTCATTCATATTCAAATTAGCACATGTAACCTCGCCGTCAACTAAAAAATGCTGATCGGGTACCATAAAATAGGAGATAATATTTTTAAGAGCTCCTTTAATTGAAAAATCATTATTCCCGGCATAAAAAGAAAGCGAATTAATATCAAGATCATTATTATTAAAAGCAAAAATACCATTGATGCCCGTGTATTTATTTCTCCCTTCTTTCAAAGAAAAAGAAGCATTTTCTAAAATCAGATTTCCACTTATTTTAGAATTCATAAAATCATTTTTTGTAAAATTTGAAGGATCTTTTATCCTGCCGGAAAAATTAAAATTTGATTTAATTATGCCATCAATTTCACGAATCGTATCTACTTTAAAGAACTGCTGCAATTCTGATAACTGCGCATCAACTTCTGCATTAATTTCGACATGGGGAAATTCAGGATTTTTCATGAAAAAACTACCTGAAATATTGCTTTTACCCACAGTAAATTTTAAGCGATCAAGTAGCAATGTAGTTGTAGTAATCGAATTATTTTCACCATTGGAATAAAGTCCTGTAAGGCTTACATTTTTAAGTTTAATCGAAGCATTTTTCTTTGAAATACTTGCATTTTTCATTCCGAATTTGGTTTCGATATGAACAAAGCTGCTACTGTCAATTGCTCCTGACACATTTGCTTCAAAATATAATTCACCTTCGCTTTGATACTCTTTTTTATACGCATCAAATTTCTCGGGCAACAGAGACAGGAAGGACTGTATGTCTATATCATTCCCTTTTATCTGTAAATTTATGATGTTCTTTTTTCCGGTTTGAATAGTCCCGGTAACATTCAACGATAAATCTTCAACATCAATACTTCCATTCTTTATTTCAAACAAATTATTTTTGACCTTCATAGTAAGATTTACAGCAAGACCCGATGCATTGACATAATTTACATTATCAATTACAATGCAATCTGCAAAAAGTTCTCCGGCAGTTGACAGGGAGTAGTCATCAGAAGAAAAATCTCCGTTTAGCACAAAATTTCTTGAGTGAATCCTCAGGTCGGTATGCAGCGCATTATCTATATAAAAAACTTGTACATTATTTAATGTTATTTTTTTAAGACAAAGCTGAAATTTTGATGTATCTGTAGGATGCGAAGATTCCCAAAAATGATAATTTTCTTTTCCACGGCTGTTTGTAAGCAGATACATTCGTCCTTTTTCAATAATAATTTTTTTGATTTTATATCTTTCATAATAAATATCAATAATGTTGAATTGCAGAAATAAACTTTGAGCAGAAAATAATGTATCTTTAAAAGAGCCCTTGAATTCTGAACGATTAAAGCCCTTGGTTGGTTTTGCATAAACGTCCTGAAATTCTACAGAAGCATCGGGGAAATGCTTAAACACGGAAAAATTTACTTTACCGACCTTTATTTCGGTCTTTAGATTTTTATTGATTTCCGAAATGATAAATTTTGAAATTTCGTTTCCATAAAAATTCGCAATGATAAATCCCGCTGCAAAAAAAAGAAGAATAAGCCCACCTGTTACAGATGAAGCAATAATAGCTATTTTTTTTATTTTCTTTTTTTGCATAAAAATCCAAATTTTGAGCAATCTCAATTTTGCAAAAATACAAATTTGAATTTTGTATCAATAAATAAACTATTTTAGTATCAAAATATTTTAAACTATTGTATTATGAAAAATAAATTAATTTCCAGTTTGTTTTTAAATGTTTTATTTTTAATGATTCCTGTATTTTTATATGCGCAGGAAGAAACAGAAGAAAGCTCCCCTATTGAATTTGGAGCTGATCTTATGAGTCGTTATATATGGAGAGGCTGTGACCTTGGAGGGAAAAGCCCGAGCCTTCAGCCAAGTCTCTCGTTAAATTGGAAAACAAAAGACACTACACATGCAATAAAAATCGGAGCGTGGGGCGCGTATACATTTTCCGCAACAGCAAATGAAGAAGCAGATTTGTTTCTTACCTATACATTTAAGGATATGATCACCCTTACAATAAATGATTATTTTTTTTCGGGCCTTAATACGGGTAAAAAAGACAAATATTTTATTTACTCCAAAGACAGCACTGGTCATCTTTATGAAGGCACTTTAAGCTTTAATGGCACAGAAAAAATTCCTTTTACATTGCTTTTTGCAATTAACTTTTTTGGTAATGATGTGCGAAAAATAAAAGATGATGGTTCGGAGGGAACTATTGTTATGAGTAAATATATTGAACTTGGCTATAAGAAAACAATAAAAGAAGTGGATTTTAATGCTTTTATAGGTGCGGCACTTGATGATCCTGATGAAGACAAAGGAGAGTCCGGGTTTTATTATAACAACTCTGCCGGAATTATAAATTTAGGGATAAAAGCTTCAAAAGAAATAAAAATTACAGAGAACTATAAGCTGCCGGTACAGTGTTCTTTTATCGTGAACCCGGAGGCTGAAAAAGCATATATTGTTTTTGGAATTACATTCTGATCTATGCTTGATTTTATATCCTAATTTGAAATATCACGAATAAAAAAAGCGGTTTTTATACCGCTTTTTTTATTCGTAACAAGGAGCAGCACCCCAAAAATTGTATTTTGACGAATCGTCTCCATACATTTCGATTTTTTTATCGGTAATTTTATACGTACAATGTTCTCCGAAAACCTCAGAAAAGAAAACTTCTGATTCATTGCCATATTCATCTTTCATGATAACCATTGCAAGGTTTTTATTGAATTTTTCTGTTTGAAGGCGTTTTTGGCATACCGGACAAATAATTTCAAGCTTTTCCCCTTTTTCTAATGTAAATAAAGGATCCTTTGTAACGGAATAATCACCAATATGCGGACTTACCAAAATTAAGCCTAAAGCTTCCTTCTGATTTCTGATTGTAAAAATAATGTCATTTCCGACATTTAGCTGGGCTTTGCAATGAGGACAGTAATATTTCTTTTTCATGATAACACATTTTATTTAATGCAACAAAGATAAAAATAAAATTAAATCTGCTTATAGGCAGTATATACTTTCTAACATATCAGAGTTGAAAAAAATAATACAAAATTAGTTTATGCTTTCTTTTTGTTGACTATTTTGCAGAAATTTTTAAATAAACTATATATGCAAAAAGGAATTTATACCTTAATGATAACGCCCCTTCTTGAGAATGGTTTTCTTGATGAAGCCGGATTGCAAAAACTTGTAGAACGTCAGGTTGAAGCGGGTGTTCACGGAATAGCCCCACTAGGTGTTACCGGAGAAAATACCCTACTGACAGATGAAGAAGAATTGAAAGTGCTTGAAATTATTCTGAAAACAGCAAAAGGAAAATGCAAAGTAGTACCCGACACTTGTGCTGCAAGCTTATGGAAAGCCAAAGAAAAAGTAAAAGCTTTTTCCGATTTAGGAGCAGATTATATCTCTGTTTTTTGCCCTTTCTTTGTTTTACCAAAAACAGATGGATTGATTAAATTTTATGAAACGCTGGCCGATGCTTCTCCAGTGCCGATTTTACTGCATAACTCAAAAGACAGGACAGGTGTTGAGCTTGATCCGCCTACATCGGCGCATCTTGCAAAACATCCTAATATTGTTGGAATTAAAGATGGCAACAAAGGGCTTGACCACCTCGCGAAGCTTATTTATCTTACGAAAAATGATGATTTCTGCGTGTTCACAGGAAAAGACACAACAGCCTATCCGCTTATTTGCTTCGGAGGCGCGGGAACTTTTTCTGTTGCCGGAAACATAATTCCTGATGTAATGAAACAAATAACAGACCTTGCTTTATCAGGAAAAACAAAGGAGGCTGAAACAATACACTTTAAATATTATCCGCTTTTTGAAGCGCTGCGCTGGGAAACAAACCCTATGGCGGCAAAAGCTGCACTGAACCTGATGGGACTTCCCGGTGGTGGGTTACGCTTGCCACTGACACCTCTCAGTCAGGAAAAAACAATTAAAATGAAAGAGATGCTGATGAAAATGGATATTATTCGGTAGAAGAAGTCAGAAGTCAGAAGTCAGAAGTCAGAAGTTGGAAGTTGGAAGTTGGCAGTCAAAAAGTCAGCAGTCGAAAAAGTCGGCAGTCGGCAGTCAAACAGACTGAAGACTGTAGACTGTAGACTGAGAGCATAGCATCTTCCGGCTTCGAGCTTCTTCCTTCCGGCTAACGCAAAGAGCATTTTGTGCAACATAAGTTAAAATATAAAATAATGAAATCAATAAAATTACATGCACCCGCAACAACTGCAAATGTAGGACCGGGTTATGACATTTTTGCAATGGCGCACCATGAGCCTTACGATGAAATTACAATTTCGCTTACCAACAGCAAAGACATTAAAATTGAAATTTACGGAGACAGTCAAAATATTCCTGTGAATGTAACGGATAATACGGCAGGTCTGGCTATTCTTGAATTATTTAAAAGAAAAAATATTCAGCAGGGTGTTTTATTTCAATTATATAAAAATATGCCGTCCGGTGGTGGGCTTGGAACAACAGGAGCTTCTGCTGCTGCGGCAATTGTAGGGTTGAATAAATTACTTGACTTATCTCTTAGCGATAACGAGATGGTTGATATAGCAAGGTATGGAGAAGTAGCCTCAGGAGGTTCTCCTCATGCGGACAATGTAGCTGCAGCTATTCTGGGTGGTTTTGTTCTAGTAAAAAATTATCATCCCATTGATGTGGTAAAACTTGATTTACCAGAATTTCATATTGTGCTTGCCGCTATTCGGAAAAGTCAACGTTCTACTCGTGGTTTTATAACTTATGAAATTGGTCAGGAAAAACTAAAAGAACAAATGGCGCGCTGTGCAAGTGTTATTCATGCAATTCACACAAAAGATGTGAAAGAATTCGGCAGGGCTATTTCTGTTGATTATATCGCAGAACCTGTTCGAAGCGCAGTTATTCCTGAATATACAGAAGTAAAATTGAAAGTTCTTGAAGCAGGCGCACATGGCTTTAATATAAGCGGAGGAGGTTCTTCTGTTTTTTGTGTTTGTGATGCGAATAATCAAAATCAGATTGCCGAAATTATGCATCAGGGCTTTCAGAACAATCCAAATTTTGTAAAAGTAATTCAAACCAAAACCAGCAATCAGGGAGTGAAAATTGTGGGTTGATGAAAAATATTTGCAATAAAAAAAGCCGGCACTTCGACTTCGCTCAGTGACCGGCTTTTTTTATTGTGTCAAATTACTTTTATTTTACGATAGTAATCTTTTTAGTAACAACAGCATTTCCTGTCTGAACTTTTACAAGGTACGTGCCATTTGCAACATTAAGCTCAAAAGGAACTAATGTTTCATTGCTTGAAGAAGCAGCAACAACTTCACCCTGTAAATTGTAAACAGTTACAATCCCATTTGCAGGTTTTGAAATGAAGAATTTACTGTTTGCAGGATTTGGATAAACTGCAACATGAATATTCACTTCATTATTTGAATTAACACCTACTAATGAACTTGAAGGAATAGCAAAACCGCAAATTTCAGCATTTGCCTGGCAAAGTCCTATATCTGTAGCAGTAGCTCCAACAGCAGTATTAATGCTGAAAATATGACCTTCAACCGGACCGCTCATTGCCCACCATAACAAACTTGTATTGTCATGATCAAATTCAGCATCCTGCGCATATTGTACCTGACCTGCATTTGTTGGACCAACAAGCGTAACAGCAGCAGTTACTTTATCTATTGAATAAAGATTTGCATCAGCAGCAAGTGCATACAGATTTCCGTTTGCGTCAGCAGAAAGAGTTAAGAGGGTTGTAGTTGTTGTAACTTGTGACCCAACTTGAGTTGCTGCGCCAGAACCATAGTTAATCGTATACAAATCAAGAGTTGTTGCAGTTGCAACGATTGCATACATCGTATAACTTGTCCAATCGAAAGTAATACCGGTCATATTAAAACCAACTGGGCCAACAACTGTTCTTGCACCTGATGTAGTATCGAAATAAACTAAACTTCCTGTTCCGGTTGCAGGACTTGTACAAGCGTACCATTTGCCATCTGCCCAGCATCCGCTGAATACATTGTCTTCTGCACTTTGATCTGCAATAGAATTAATGGTTGCAGGATCTTGTAAATAGAACCATGCGGGTCCGTTAACAACAGCAGCACCGTCTGTGTAAACAACATATCCATAAGCTTTAATGAGTTCCTGTATGCTGATAGTTTGCGTAAAGGTGTTATCGTTTGGATTGGCATCTCCTGTAAGAGGAGCAGTAACATCAATTGTATAATTTCCATTAGCAGCCGTCCATGTGTTGAAAGAAACCTGCTGGCTTGCTCCGCTTGCTAATGCAGTAACAGTTTTAGTATCAGTATAGCCACCGGTAATGGTCATTGTTACATCAAAAGTCTGAACATTTAATCCATTATTTTTAACCGTTACCATAGGAATAACAGCACCCGGAGGAAGCATTGCAGGCATATCAATTGATAATACAGCGATATCATCGGCAGGGGGAGTAAAACAGCTTATAGAAGCTTCCCAACCGTCACTCTGACCGCTTCCGTCTGAAGTAAAATGAAATGTAAGTGCTCCGGCAGGATTAGAAGCTGTTACTTGTTGTAATGCAGTGGGCAAAGTAGAACCAGAAAATGGGCTACCTGCAATCTGCGGAGCATTAACATCAATACCATCATGTACTGATAAAAAGTCATAGCCACTTTCAATATCAAATGCAGTGAAAGAAATGCGAATCATATCGCCTGGATTTCCTGGGACTAAAGTAAGAACATTATCTTCACTGGCAGAATAACCAGCGGTTAAAAGTCCTGAATCAACAAATGTACCGGAACAGGTTGTATCCTGTGTATTTGTTCCCATAATATAAATATTTTGAACCGCAAGTTCCTGAGTTAAGGTATTGTCTGCTGTATTTCCATCTGTTGCAAGAACTGCTTCAACAGTAATAGTATAATTACCTTCAATGCTTGTCCATGTATTAAATGTAACCTGTTCGGTAGCTGCAGAAGCCAGTGCTGTAACAGTTTTTGTATCTGTATATACACCACCGATAGTCATGGTAACGTCAAATGTTTGTGTTGCTGTACCCATATTTTTTACAGTAGCCATTGGAGTCAGAACAGTACTGGGAAGTACGAGTGAACTAACATCAATAGAAATAACCGCTACATCGTCTGCTGCTGGCGTAAAACAGCTAACAGCTGCTTCCCAACCCGCATTCTGAACGCTACCGTCTGATTTAAATCGGAAAGTAATAGCACCTGCTGGATTCGTTGCAGTAACTTGCTGTAAAGCTGCCGGAAGAGTTGTTGAAGAGAAGGGGCTTCCTGTAATCTGGGGAGCAGTAGCATTTGCGCCATCATATACATATAAAGTATCATAGCCACTTTCAACATTGAATGCAGTAAATGCAACACGAATTCTGTCTCCGGCAGTTCCGGGAACTAAAGTTAAAACATTGTCTTCATTTGCAGCATAGGGTCCGGTAAGAGTACCAGAATCTACGAATGTACCAGAACATGTGGTATCTGCAGTAACACTGCCCATTATTATAAGGTTACCCATATTCGTAATAGTAACTGTTTTCGTATTATTTGCAGCAAACTCATCACCGATAAGGGTTACTTCTGCAACAAGAACATGCGCTTGAACAGCAGAAAAATCTGCAGTAGCTGTAAAAGTATAATCAGCAGTAGCTCCAGCAGCAACAGGACCGGCAATAGCTTCTGTTATGGTTGTTCCACTGTTTAAAGTGAAAGAAACAGGAATATTGCTTGCATCTGCGGTACCATTGTTTTTAACACGGATAGTAACTGTTTCTGTCGCTGTCATATTAGGACCGGAAACAGGAGCAATTACGCTAAGAAGCTGCATATCGTTTGTATAAGTTGTTCCGGCGGTTCCATACATTAAAAAAGGAAGACCTTGTGCGTTTGTTCCATCCATAAGATTTGCCCAGGTACCACCATTACGTTGTTTTGCATTTCCTGTTGCAGGTTGTCCAGAAATAGTAACAGGAGGAGCCCATGGTCCGGAAGCCATAGAGCCGGCGCATGTCCACTCAACCCAATAAGTTCCGGTTGTTAAAGTAAGACCTGTTGTAGCGCAAACGCTTCTCATAATGGGGCGGTCAGCACTGGCAACATCATCACCTCTATAGATACCAGAAAAATAAGTACTGGTCATAACATTAGTAGTAGAATCTCCCCAAACAACAGCACTACCTGCAATACCCGGTTCGCCGTTCCAAATTCTAACGGCATAGGTTGTCATAGTAGAAGTTGTTGTAGAACCTGTCTGGTATGCAAAAAACACAACAGAGTCAACAGCCCAATCTGAAACAGTAATGGTAAAATCTTCTGCAACGCCATAGCCTGCGCTCATTGCATGTCCGAAGCCATAATTTGTATTCGGAGCTTCAAGAAAAGAAAAATCGGCACCACCAGGTCCTCCGGCAGGGTGTGTAACCAATGGTCCATTGTCAATTAACAATTCGCCTGCCATAATTCCTTTAGGCGCAGAAATTACTGAGGTCTGAGGAGTAGCATTTCTTGGAAATGTAGTACATACATCTGCATTCAGGTTAATTGTTTTTTGAACACTTGTGTTCTTTGTTTTTTGTTTTGCTTGTTTTACTCCGGTTTGAGCAAAAACAAACACTGATGATAAAAGCATCAGCATAAAAAAGTACGTCAATCTTCTCATAATATTTAATTTAATTAATAATTTGGGTAATGCGGCGCAAATGTAATAAATAGAAATATAAAACCCTAAAAAAAGAGCTTGAATAAACATGTTCGTTAAACAGTTATGGTAAAAATCACTAGCAAAGGATTTATATATATTATAAAAAAGGTAACCGTTCACAGGGTATAAAAAACAAATTACATATTTGTAATCATCATATTATGTGTTTTTATGCAAACCTCAATATTTCCCTTAAATATTTTATTGTATTAAATATAAGCGACTTACAGTCATAAGCGTTTTTGATAGCAAAAACAAATATTTAAAACACTTGGTTCTCATTAAATTAATTCCCATAAACGGTTGCAAAAAAAGAAATTAAAGGACTACAATTTTTTCAATTTTAACCAAATCATTATTCCAATAGAATTTAACAATATAAATTCCTTTGGATATTGAGTTCAGTTCAATTGTCGAGTTCTTGTGTTCAATATAATTTTTAGCGACGCAATGGCCTGCAATATCATTCATTTCGTACATTAAACCTTTTAAATTTGAGACAACAGAAATTTCATTATGTGCCGGATTCGGATAAATTATTATTTCTGTATTCCATTCCACATTTTTAAATATAGAAGAATTATAATTGAAGAACGAAGAAATAGAAGAACATCCGGCAGCGTTGAATACTTCCACCTGAAATAAACCATTTGATTGAGGGGTATATATTTGTGAAGTAGCTCCCGGAATGGTAGCTGTGTTAAGATACCATTGGTAAGTGGTAGCAGTGCTTGTCAATAATATATTCCCATTTTGAACGATGGAGGGAATCAGTGGGTTCGCATTTACAAGAATAGAAACATTATCGGTAGCTGTACAACCGTTTGAATCGGTAACAGTAACGGAATAAGTAGTTGTTGCTGTTGGAATGAACGGAATGTCATTAATAACGCCATTACTCCATAAAAAAGTTACACCACCGCTGGCAGAGAGGGTAACAGCATCTCCTTCGCATATATTTTGATTTGTTCCGGCATCAGCAACGGGAACAGGATAAACAGTAACAATAACCTGACTGGAGGCACTGCAATTGTCTTCTGTTACGGTAACGGTGTAGGTTGTAGTACTTGATGGAGAAACAATATTAGCGGATGTATTTGGACCATTACTCCACGCATAGAGTGTGCCACCTGTTGCGTTGAGGAATGCAGTTCCTCCAAGGCAGATGGATGTATCAATACCTACACTGACCTCCGGATTATTGTTAACAGTTATAGCTATATTATCGGTTGCAGAACAACCATTGCTGTCATATACAGTTACAAAGTATGTGGTTGTGGAAGCCGGGGTAACAGTGATTGTACTCTCGGAATCTCCATTATTCCATGAATAATTTAATCCGCCTGTTGCTGAAAGAGTAGCGGTTTGTCCCTGACAAATGGATTGATCGTTTCCTGCATTCGCTGTTGGCAGAGGGTTAACAGTTATCATAACATTATCGGTAGTTGAACAGCCATTGCTTCCATAAACAGTAACGTTGTACGTTGAGGTTATTAAAGGTGTAACGGCAATAGTACTTCCAGTGCTTCCGTTGCTCCACGAATAATTTGCTCCACCTGTAGCAGTTAATGTGGCTGATTGCCCCTGACAAACCGTTTGGTCAGTGCCTGCATTAGCAGATGGAGCAGGGTTTACAGTAACAAGCACCTGATCGGTAGCAGAGCAGTTGGCTGTATTAGTAACGGTTACTGTATAAGTGGTTGTAATAGCTGGTGAAACCGTAACACTCGCTGTGTTACCGACGCTGTTGCTCCATGAATAGTTTGTGCCTCCGGTGGCTGTGAGAGTTGTTGATAATCCTTGGCAAATAGTTGCATCATTGCCTGCGTTGGCAATAGGATTTGGGGAAACAGTTACATATACAGGATTGGAAATTATCTGACCTCCGACTCCATCGTAAACGATAACAGAATAAGTTCCTGAGGCGGAAACTGCTATAGTTGGTGTATTTTCGTTCGTATTCCATAGATAAGAAACGCCAGCAGGAGCTGTCAGAGTAGCTGTCTGTCCTGAACAGATATTTGCAGATGGCGAAACCTGGATAGAATACTGAATTGGTGTGATAACAAAAGTATTATAGAAGTCTGCATCATTAAACTCAATACCTTTTAGCAAATAATGTTTCTGAGGTCCGTCTGTATTCAAATTACTTTGATAAATGTCTATGAAAGTAGCAGGAATCTGATATTTAGTTCCGTCAAATAATGTTTTTGAAGATGTTTTCAGGTAATAAATATTTGCATTACCGGTTTCAAAAGATGTAACATCAGTATATGTATAATTTTCAATATTAAATCCCCATGATTTTGGTTCCGGCATTAAATTATCGGAAATACCATAAAGTAATGTATCAGTGTCTGTCCATGAAACAAAAACTTTTTTACCATCAGGGCTTTTTGAAATATTAATCCAATGTCCCCATCCGGCACCACCACTTACCCCTGTAAATGGAGAAGCATCAGCGGCAACCATATTGGCGCGAAGTGTGTCAATGAAAATAGCGTTCCATCCACTACCTTGTTGGAAAACATCAAATAATAATTGAGGATGTGTAGCATAAGTGTAATCTAATGAATCAGGATGATTAGAATACATACCTTCAATAACGCAGGCAATGTGTAAGTTCCCATAAGCATCAACAACTGCAGGGTAGCTACTTGGGTCAAAAGAAGAACCTGCGGGGAAGTTGGGGCGGTAAACCCATTGATCCGAGGGAAGATCTAAAGAAGCTCTTGTTGGCCAAATTTGGTCTTTTATAGCAGGAATAAGATGCCAGTCATGGAAAACAGGTTCTTTAACCCAGGTTGCGCCACCATCATTGGTTTCCCAAAGAACAGGAAGACCTGTATTATATGGGCTGCTTGCAGAATCGTTACCCACGCAATAGAAGTAACCATGAAGACCATTGTTGTTCATAGCAATTCCGTCATTGAATGTCCAAGGATAATTTCCGTTGGAAAGAGCTCTAACTTTCCAGAGATTATGAATATACGACGGCGCCCAGTTTACCTGATTGGTATTAAAAACGCCATTCATAATTTTATAGTACTTTGTTCCAAGAGGCACACCACTTTCCATAGAAACAGTAGAAACGGCATTGTAATAACCATTTGCACCATCCATGCAGCTCATGAAAACAGTTGAGTCATTTGGATTTGCAATTTCCAACATATTAGGAGTTCCTCCTTTTTTATTAGAAGTATAATAGTTTGACACCCATCCTGAACCGTTTGTTTGAGGACCAGAAAGAACATAATACTGTTCATCAGGATTTGTGTTTCCTGAAGGGTTGTGGATTCTTCCGTTTGGATACCTTCCGGCTGTTGCAGGCTGGAAAGATAGGCTGTCCCATGTAGCGCCCCAGTTTGAAGTAACCTTGGAATACAAATATCCTCCGTTGCCACCCCATGCACCACCCTGACGGTGAACAAAAAGAATAGAATTTGTTTCAGGGCAAGCGTCTAACCAATGGGGCCCTTCTGCAATAATTGTAAAAATATTTCCAGAAGTTCCAATTGCAACAGAACTCATAGCCTTGTTTGAATTAGACAACATGCGAGGTTTAATCGGAACATTAAAAGATACATTTGCGTCAATTTTTGATTGCAAAGACAAAGCTGTCTGATCTGATAATTTCTTGTAAGCACTTTTGTTCTGGGCTTGTGCACCAACTATGACGCCGAGAGCCATAATCAATAGTAATACTTTTCTCATTTTTAATAAAATTGTTTGGGTGGGTTTTATAAATTCATTTCCGACAAGCTCAAATGCATAGCATTTTTCCAATTTTAATTAAAAAAAACGGAGAACTCTTTACCTTTTTTTTTATCATTTCAAATATACAATATTTTTTTAAATTTACAGCGAAAAATTTATTTTTAATCGTTTGTCTATCTGTTTGCCTCTCTATCTTCCTATTATTCTGAAAATAATTTGTTACGATACCCTTTCACATAATATAACCTGCATTATTTGCAAAGTTTATCATCAAATAATTCTGATTTTGTATTTTGACAATTGCATTTATATCGGATTTTACTTTAAGGTTTGTAGATTTAATGATAATTTTCTAAGATTTTTTTTCAAAATATTTGCTACGCTACTAAAGAGTCTTTGTCAATGTTCAAAATATTAAAAATTTCCTTTTGATGATTTG